>OWIO01000025.1_pt1 | contig 105021 bp, 91 predicted proteins | sample 1733011 | NCBI WGS metagenome assembly OWIO01 (sample SAMN05065779, study PRJEB22554) | human gut metagenome | biome: ENVO:2100002; feature: ENVO:00000062; material: ENVO:00002003 | host: Homo sapiens | place: USA | reverse complement strand
GGCACAGAAACGAACAACCTTTTCACTCATCGGAGAAGCGTGTACGGCCTTGGAATGCTCATAGCGCTCTTTCCAAAACTTATCCCAAGCCTCATCCGTACAAAGCTGCAACAACTTGGAGATGTCGCGTCCGTTCATCGGTTCGGACTCGGCAGAGAGCAGTTGGTGAAATGCCCAATCCTCATAGCAGTCAGCCGAACCGGACGTAAGCAGTAGGTACAGGGCGTAATCCAAGAACTGTTTTCCGGCCTTTTTCCCGAAAACCGACGTGAGCGAGTTGGTGATGCCGCACTTTCTTGCCAGATTACTTAACGCAAAATACGGCAAGAACGACTTCGAGGTCGGTTCGGGAACATCTGTATCTTCTGAGTCGGCTTGCGTGCTCTCGGTTGCGGCCTTGTCGCTTCCTTCTTGAGGAGTTTCCGACGGAATCTGACTGGCCGTTATCTTGTCATAGGTCTCTTCATCGACGAGTTGGCGATTGTAAAAATACCAATCACAGCCGAGAAATTGCGGGAACTTGTTTGTGAACTTCTCGGAGACAAGCACGCGGTTGTTATCGAGCAAAGCGCCGACCTGATGCTGCTCTTTAGGTTTGCTGTACCCGGCCTTAAGAACCTTTCCTTTTTTATCAAGGACCTGAGGGATCCAAACGTTACGGTAGGCTCGGACATAACGCCTGCCGCGGTTAGTAAAGACGAGGAAACTAAGGTTGCTGAGGTCTTTGCTCGTGGTCATTTTGCGCACTCAAACTGGATTATGATTTATGATTGTAAGTATAATCTAGTTATGGCGAAAAATCAAGACCATCGATGCTAGTTTTTTTTCTAAATTAGGCCCAAAAAGCCAGCACAGGAAAAATTCAGACGCCTGTTTATGAAAATGTCAGGGAGTTTGGGTCCCTACCCGAATTGGAAGGGACGTTTTTTTGTATCCCGGAGAGAATTGACTCCAGAACGGGCGCAATGCACGCAAAAAGATCATCCTCGCTTTGTGTGTGCGGGTCGATGAGCGTTGTCTTCGGCATGGAACGTAACCACGTAAGTTGACGCTTAGCGAGCTGACGCGTTGCGGCCAGAGCCTTTTCAACGAAGGTTGCCAAATCGGTCTTCCCGGCCGCAAACTCAATGGCTTGTCGATATCCGACGGAACGCATCGAAGGCAACTCGGGGGAAAAGTCGTCCCGCACCATCAGAGCCTTCACTTCCGAAACAAATCCGGCCTGAAGCATCGCATCAAAGCGCCGGGCAATGTCCCGATGCAATCGTGCGCGATCTGAGGGCATCAGTCCGATTACCGGGAGCGAGCAATCGGGGCTGCGAACCCCGGACTGAAAACTTGTCATCGGCTTTCCGGTCATACGGTAGACCTCAAGCGCCCGTGCGATTCGTTGCGTATCGCCGTCCGTTAAGCGCGCGGCACACACCGGATCAATACGGGCAAGCTCTTGACGCACTGCCGCCAAACCCTTATCTCGGATTTCTTGCAACACCTGCGTGCGCACGGCCGGGTCCGTGGATGGGAGGTCGTCAATTCCCTCTCGGAGGGCCTTGGCGTAAAGCATCGTTCCGCCGACAATCAGCGGAATATGTCCGCGTGAGGCAATCTGAGGGATTAATCGCTCGGCTTGGTCGGCAAATTCTGCAGCGCTATAGGTCTGTGCAATATCACGAATGTCAATCAAGTGATGCGGGCACACGCTTTGCTCTTGCGGCGTAGGCTTGGCCGTACCGATATCCATCCCTCGGTAAACCAGCGCCGAGTCGACGGAAATGATTTCAATCGGATAGTGCTTAGCGAGCAACAACGACAAGGCTGTCTTGCCGCTTGCCGTCGGACCGAGGAGCAAAAGAGCACGGAGTTGCGTCATCTACCGACCTCGCATGAAAAACTTATCCAAATCGGATAAAGCAATCTGCTGCCAGGTCGGACGTCCGTGGTTGCATTCCCCGGACCGCTCCGTTCTTTCCATACTGCGTAAGAGCGCATTCATTTCCGGGACTGTCAGAGTCCTGTGAGCACGAACCGACCCGTGACAAGCCATGGAAGCCAGGCACTTATTTCTCAATTCAACCGTTAATTTCGATGTTCCGTATCCGGAAAAGTCATCGAGGACGCGACAAACAAGCTCTTGAGCATCCACATCTCCCGTGCGTAACAAGGCCGGAAGAGACCGAAGCAAAAGAGCAGACTCGCCGAGGCGGCTCAAATCCAATCCCAAGGCCCGTAAATCGTCCTGATGCCGTTCGAAGGCTTCGGACTGCTCGGCATTCACCGAAATACTGACAGGGACTAAAAGCGGCTGCACGGAAAGGCTCCTATCGGCCTCGCGCTTCAGGCGCTCGTATGTCACGCGCTCGTGTGCCGCATGCATATCGACAATAATAAGACCCTGAGAATTCTCGGCAAGAATATAAATGCCGGCAAGCTGAGCCAAGGCGTGCCCTAAGGGGCCGTCCGAGGGCTCTTGAGCGAGATAATCGCTCGGTACGACACCAGATGTCTTAGTCTCTTCGGCCGAAGAAAAAAGCGCCGTCCATTGTGCCTGACTTAATGGATTCTCCCGCCGAAACGCAAAAGTGTTTTGAATCGGACCGGGCTTTTTTTCCTCACTTTCGGGAACTTTCGAGGACTTAATTTCTCCTGTTTCCGCATCGATTTCAATGCGAGCCAAAGTCTCGGTTAAAGCCTTCGCGACAACCCGGTGTACGAACGAGGCATCCCGAAATCGCACCTCGGTTTTCTGCGGATGTACGTTCACATCGACGCGCGCCGGGTCAACAATCAATTCCAAGCAAAACATCGGCTGCATGGCAACGTGAAGCACATCCGAGTAGGCCGCTCGAACGGCGTGTTGCAAAACCCGATCACGGACAAAGCGCCCGTTGACGAAAAAAAACTGCGCATCGGCACGCGTTCGTGCCGCGGACGGCAACCCGATTGCCCCTCTGACCGTAATGCCGGGGGCTTGCGATAAGACCGCTCGTGATGCTTCGCGAAATGTTCGCGGCATCACGGCGTCGATACGCTTTTCGCGCGTTGTGGCGGTCAGGGCGAGTACATTTTTCGAGTCAACGAAAAAATGAAAAGCAATAGCCGGATGCGCAAGTGCCACGCGCTCGATTTGTTCTCGCACGTGAGAAGCTTCCGTTGACTCGCTTTTTAAAAACTTGCGCCGGGCCGGTGTTTTGTAAAAAAGGTCTGAAACGACGATGCGCGTTCCGTAAGAGCCCGAAGCCGGCTGAACGCCGTCTTTCCCGATACACCAAGCGTGATTGGAATCTTTCGTACGGCTTGTCAATTCAACATCGGCCACGGCGGCAATCGAGGCTAACGCCTCGCCGCGAAATCCGAAACTCGCGACGCGTTCCAAATCCGACAGGCTGTGAATCTTGCTTGTTGCATGACGCCGCAACGCTAAGACAAGCTCTTCGCGAGCGATGCCGCATCCGTCATCGGTCACCATGATGCGCTTGATGCCGCCGGCCTCCAAACGAACCTCAATGGCCTTGGCTCCGGCATCGACCGAGTTCTCAATTAACTCTTTAACAACCGAGGCCGGGCGCTCGATGACTTCGCCGGCGGCAATCTGGCTAATCAGTTGATCGGGAAGCGGTGCAATATGTCGATGCGTTAGGTTTTCACTCATAGCCTTTTTTCTCGCGCACAAAAGCAGAACACGTTTTTTCGATTCGTGCATTTTATCGGGAGCCCAGTGCGCTCTCAAGCAAAAAGTTGCCGACTTTCTTTTAGTTACTCAAACCGAACCGTTACAATCAGTAACTTTCTAAGGGGCAATACCCGAACTTCGAATTCTTTACGAATATGCAACGCGAACAACTCTCAAGTCGTCTCGGCTTTTTGATGCTCAGTGCCGGTTGTGCCATCGGCGTGGGCAATGTCTGGAAATTTCCCTGGCTTACGGGACAAAACGGCGGCGGCATCTTTGTGCTTGTCTATCTTTGCTTTTTGATTTTGCTCGGGCTTCCCGTCATGACGATGGAATTTTCCGTCGGTCGTGCCGCACAAAAAAGCCCGGTTTGCATGTATCAGCAAATCGAGCCTCCCGGATCCAAATGGCATTGGCACGGCTACGCCGCCCTCGTCGGCAACGTTGTTTTGATGATGTTTTATTCGGTTGTTTCGGGCTGGATGCTCTACTACTTGGTTTCAAGCGCCTCGGGAGCCTTGGCGTCCCTTGATGCCAAAGAAGTCGGCGGCTTTTTCGGCGCCATGCTTTCAAGTGCCCCGACCGTCACGTTCTATACCGTCATTACGGTCATCGGCGCTTTCGTCATTTTGTCCTTCCCGCTTCGTACCGGCCTAGAAACGGTCTCCAAATGGATGATGGGGCTCCTTTTTGTCCTGATGGTTTTCCTGGCCGTGCATAGCCTCTTTCTTGACGGGGCGCGAGAGGGACTGACCTTTTATCTGCTCCCGGACTTCTCGAAATTTACGAGTGCCACGGTCGTCGCCGCGATGAATCAGGCCTTCTTCTCCCTGAGTATCGGTATCGGTAGTATGGCGATTTTCGCCAGCTACATTAACAAGGACCAATCCCTTGTGAAAGAATCAGCCAGCGTCATCGCTTTGGATACGGTCGTAGCCGTCCTAGCCGGTTTGATTATCTTCCCGGCTTGCTTTACGTACGGTGTGAAACCGACGGCCGGTCCGAGCCTGATTTTCGAAGCCCTCCCGACCATCTTCCATGAGATGGCCTTCGGTCGCGTCTGGGGTTCGTTCTTCTTCCTATTTATGACGTTTGCCACGTTCTCGACCGTCTTAGCGGTGTGCGAAGCTATTTTGTCGTGCGTGCGCGATTTAACCAACTGGTCCCGCCCGAAAGCCAGTCTCATTTGCTGCGTGACCGTTGCGGTGCTGTCGCTGCCGTGCGCCTTGGGCTTTAACGTTCTTTCGGATTTCCACCCCTTAGGACCGGGAACGGTTGTGCTTGACCTCGAGGACTTTATCGTCAGCAACATTTTGCTTCCCCTCGGCTCCTTGTGCTTTGTGCTCTTTTGCACCCATAAGAGCGGCTGGGGTTGGAGCAATTACATGAAGGAAGTCAATTCCGGTAAAGGCCTTAAGATGCCCAATTTCATGCGCTTTTATTGCACGTGGATTTTGCCGCTGATTATCCTTTCGGTGTTTGTGCTCGGCATGATTCCTTTCTTTAAGTAGACCGATTCGGCCTTACCGATGAGAGCGCGGCGGATGTCGCGCTCTTTTTATTCGAAACGGCGCATTTTTGTCGCGGCAATCCGATGCATTTCTCCGAAATTCGGAGCGGTATCGGCTAGAATCCTTCGGCGCCTAAAACGCTCGTCGGGGAACTTTATGTCTTTTATCGATCTCGTTATTGAACTTTTCACGCAGGCCGACCACTTTCTTGTCACCATCGCCACCGAATACGGTATGTTCGTCTATGCGGCGATGTTCATGATTTTCTTTTTGGAAACGGGCATTGTCATCATGGCCTTTTTGCCGGGTGACTCGTTACTGTTTGTCGCCGGAACCGTCGCAGCGGCCGGCACGATGAACCCGTGGGCCTTGATGCTCTCGGTAATCCTCGGAGCCTGTGCCGGAAACACCCTCGGATTTCACACCGGTCGCTGGTTCGGCAAGCGCATCTACGACGGATCGATTCATTGGATTGATGCCAAAAAACTCGAGAAAACCAACCTTTTTTATGAAAAGCACGGCGGAAAAACCATCATTTTGGCTCGCTTCGTTCCGATCGTTCGCGCCTTTGCGCCTCTGGTGGGCGGAGCGGCCGGCATGAGCATGCTACGTTTTGAGCTTTTCAGCGGCCTCGGGGCCGTTATCTGGGCCGTGAGCATCATCGGCGCCGGGTACCTATTCGGGAACCTGCCGATTGTGAAAAATCACCTCTCGATGATTTTAATTCTCGGCGTTGTCGCCGCCGCATCCGGTCCGATTATCGTCGCTCTGTGCTGGGAATGGGTACATCGCTTTTTAGCCGCTCGCGCGCAAAAAAAATCCGATCGTTAATCGCCACAATTTTCCGAAACAAAACACCCGCCGGATTTCTCTGACGGGTGTTTGTGTTTACGGTAAGTTTATTCTACTTATCTGCGCGGGCCTCAAGGGCTGCAATCGCAGGAAGCGTCTTTCCTTCGAGGAATTCCAAGAAGGCACCGCCGCCCGTAGAAATGTAGCTAACTTTATCGGTCAATCCGAAAACGCTCAGGGCGTTAATCGTATCGCCGCCGCCGACAATCGAGAACGCACCTTCGGCCGTACGCTTGGCGATCGCTTCGCCCAAAACGCGCGTGCCGTCCGCATACGGCTTCATCTCAAAGACGCCGACCGGTCCGTTCCAGACCACGGTCTGAGACTGAGCAACCACATCGGCCAGAGCCTTGGCCGATTCCGGACCCACGTCCAGAATCATTTCGTCGTCGGCCACGTCTTCGATCTTGCATGTGCGGTGTTCGGCTGTTTCGCTAAATTCCTTGGCAACGACAACATCCGTCGGCAACGGCAGGGCCGCACCCTTGGCGCTTAACTTCGCAAGAACCTTCTTGCACTCATCGACAAGTTCCGGTTCGGCAAGCGATTTACCGATTTTGTGACCCGTAGCGAGCAGGAAGGTGTTGGCAATGCCGCCGCCCACGACCAAGTGGTCGACCTTCTCGGCCAAATTGCTCAGAATCGTCAACTTAGTGGAAACCTTCGAGCCGCCGACAATCGCCACGAGCGGGTGCTTGGCTTCGGTAACAGCCTTGGTCAAAGCTTCGATTTCCGCAGCCATCAAGGGACCGGCACAGGCGATGGGCGCAAAGCGTGCCACGCCTTCGGTCGAAGCCTGAGCGCGGTGCGACGTGCCGAATGCATCGTTCACGTACACGTCACAAAGCGCTGCGTATTTTTTCGCTAACTCTTCGTTGTTTTTCTTCTCGCCCTTGTTGCAGCGGCAGTTTTCAAGCATGACGACTTCGCCGGGCTTGACATCCACGCCGTTCAGATAGTCGCGCACGAGGCGGATGGGCTTGCCGACGAGTTCGCTCATGCGAACGGCAATACCGGCCAGGCTGTCGGTCCGTTCGTTAAATTCACCTTCGGTCGGACGACCCAAATGGCTCATGACCATCACGGCCGCGCCCGCATCGAGTGCCAAACGAATCGCCGGAACGCTTGCCACGAGACGTTTCTCGTTGGTAATACGTCCTTCGTCATCACGCGGGGCATTCAAATCGGAACGGATCAAAACACGCTTTCCGTCCAACAAACCCTCTTTTGCCAAGGATTCCAAGGTTTTAACTTTCATTTTGATTTTCTTCCTTAAGAACGACGTCGACTAGGTAAAACCTGCGTTTTACCCGTCCGACACAACAAACTACCCGGCCTTCGCGACAAGTCGCAAGGCTTTGTCAACGACATTATCCACCGTAAAGCCGAAATGCTTCCACAAATCACCGGCAGGAGCCGACATTCCGAACGTATCGATTCCGAGAACGTCGCCGTTGCCGCGCAGGTATTTATACCAAAGATCGGTCACACCGGCCTCGACCCCTAAGACGGGAACGCCGGGCGTAAAGACCGAATCTTTGTACGAGTCATCTTGGCAATCGAACTCTTCCATGCACGGCAAGGAAACGACACGTGCCTGAACGGCTTGCGCGGCTAAAAGCGCTCGCGCCTTCATCACAAGCGGCAATTCCGATCCGGTTGCCGCCAAAATGACCTGAGCTTTCCCTTCTCCGGCAGGCGCTTCGGCTGCCACATAGCCGCCGCGCGCAATCAGGTCGGCATCGACCTCTTCGCGGTCGGTAAATTCAACGGTCTGGCGAGAAAGAATGAGCGCACTCGGCCCGTCCTCTCGCTCTAAAGCCTCGGCCCAAGCGACCGTGGTTTCCACCGTATCGGCCGGTCTCCAAACGCGTAAGTTCGGAATCAGGCGTAGGCTCGACGTTTGCTCAATGGGCTGGTGCGTCGGACCGTCTTCGCCGACACCGAGCGAATCGTGCGTAAAGACGAAAATGTTACGTAGATCCATGAGTGAAGCCATGCGCACCGCATTTCTCTCGTAGTCGGAAAATGTCAGGAACGTTCCCGAGAACGGAATAAAGCCGCCGTATAGCGCAATTCCGTTTCCGATGGCGGCCATGGCAAATTCACGCACGCCGAAACTGGCATGACGCCCCATGGGATTGTCGGGCATCAACGGAACGACACCCTTCCAAGCCGTCAGGTTCGAGCCGGTTAAATCGGCCGACCCGCCGAAAAGCTCGGGAAGTGCCGGAGCTAAAACATTTAAAGCCTTCTGACTGGCCTTGCGCGTAGCAAGAGACTCACTATCTTGTTGGGCTTGGCAGAGCGCTTCGAAAACCGTCTGGTCAAAGTTCGCAGGAAGCTGACCGGCCAGACGGCGCTTTAACTCGAAGGCCAGTTGCGGATACGCCTTTTCGTACTCGGCAAACATAGCGTCATACGCCGCCTGACGGCTTCTGCCGCTTTCGCGCGCATCCATCGCCTCGTAAATGGCCTTAGGAACTTCAAAGGGCGGGTACGTCCAACCGATGTTGGCACGCGTGGCCGCCACTTCTTCGGCTCCGAGAGCCGCACCGTGGCATTTGGCCGTGCCGGCAAGATGCGGACTGCCTTTTCCGATGACGGTTTTGGCAATAATGAGCGTGGGCTTATCCGCGCTCGCCTCAGCTTCGGAAAGCGCCTTATCGACAGCCTCGATGTTGTGTCCGTCAATCGGGCCGATGACATTCCACCCGTAGGCTTCAAAGCGCTTACGGTTATCGTCGGCAAACCAGTTTTTCACATCGCCGTCAATGGAAATCCCGTTATCGTCGTAGACGGCAATGAGTTTGTTGAGCTTCCAGACACCGGCAAGCGAGCAGGCCTCGTGGCTGATGCCCTCCATCATGCACCCGTCGCCTAAGAACACATAGGTTCGATTGTCGACAACCGGGAATCCGTCTCGGTTAAATTCGGCGGCAAGCATCTTTTCGGCAAGTGCCATACCCACGGCATTGGCGATTCCCTGTCCGAGGGGACCGGTGGTTGTTTCGACCCCGGGAACGACGCGGTACTCCGGGTGCCCCGGCGTACGGCTCTTAAATTGGCGAAATGCCTTGATGTCCTCAATCGAAAGGTCGTAACCGGTTAAATGCAGCAGTGCATACTGCAACATCGAACCGTGACCGTTGGAAAGAATAAAGCGATCGCGACCGGGCCACTTCGGGTTTTCCGGGTTATGCCGCAAGTGTTTGAGCCAAAGAGCGACGGCAATGTCGGCCATTCCCATCGGCATACCGGGATGACCGCTCTTGGCTTTTTCGATTGCGTCAATGCTCAAAGCGCGCACGGCGTTAGCCATGCAATAGGCACATACTTTTTCTGACATATAGATAGTGGACGTGAAACTTATATAAAAAGAAGGGCGGATGCCCTGAAAATTTCGTCCCGATTCTATCAGGTCGCTCGATATCCTAACGAAGAGGTCAAAGGGCTCCTCAATCAGAAAAGCGCCAGAATCGACCCTTCCCCCGAAACGAAGGCGCTCGAAAACGATGCGTGAAAACGTCCGAAAAAACCTTGAACGACTCTTATTTTCCTTAATAAATCAGGTAGATATTGAAAAAGACATCCGCTTTTTCTGATAAAACTCGATTCGTTGCGTTCGGAATTTTCCCCGACAGATAGCGTAGACTCCGTGAGAGGTACCTTTCCCTTATTTCCGAACGGAGCCGCTTACCATGGCAATTCCACGTTTTTATATCCCGAATGTCACCTTCCAAGTCGGAGTTCGTACGTATCTTCCGCCTGCCGCTCGGCATCATGCCGGTCGCGTCCTTCGCATGGCCGCCGGTGAAAAAGCCAGTGTTTTTAACGGTTTAGGCGATATTGCGACCGGTCCGATTGCCTTTGAAGGCGACGATGCCTACATTACCATCGAGACCTTGGAAAGACCCAAGACCGAGTCTCCCCTTTCCATTACCTTAGTCCAGGGTTTGATCAGTGCCGAAAAGCTCGACTATGTCGTGGAAAAAGCCGTGGAGCTCGGCGTCAGTCGTATTGTGATTGTGCCCTCCATTCGCTCGACGGCTAAGCTACCGGAAGATCGTCGCGACCGTCGTCTGACCCGTTGGGCCGACATCATGCATGCCGCCTGCGAGCAATGCGGACGCAATTCGATTCCGACGCTCGAATTCATGCAGTTTGAAAAAGCCATGGAAAACGTTAAGGCCGACCGCTGTTACATGCTGGCGCTTTCAAGCACCGTAGCACCGCGCTTAACACGCATTAGTTCCGTGGCCTTTGCCGTCGGTCCCGAAGGGGGCTTTTCCGCAAATGAAATTGCCATTGCCGCTAAATTCGGATGGGAATCGGTTCTGATCGGACCGCGCGTGCTTCGCACGGAAACAGCCGGTCTTGTGGCCGCGACGCTTGCCAATGCAGCCAGCGGCGACATGAAGTTCTATTAATCCGACAAACCCGCGAATCGCCCGAGCGTTTCGGGGGCTTTATTTCGGGATATCAGGACCGATGTCCGAGACTCTCGACTACTACAACGCGCACGCCAAAGCGCTTTGCTCTCAATACGACAAAGCGATTCCGGAGGCGTTCCATCGGCTTTTGGCGCGTTGGATTACCCCGAACACATCGGTTCTCGAACTCGGTTGCGGTTCCGGGCGCGATGCGCGTTTTATGGCCGGGCTCGGTGCTCGCGTAACGGCCACGGACGGCTCGGCAGGTATGCTATCGGAGGCGCGTGAGCGAAAAGGAAAACCCATCTACCGGCTTTTGTCCTTGCCGGCTTCGGCGTCCGACGTTGCTCGTCTTCGTACCGACAATTCCGATAAAGCGTTTGACGTTGTCGTTGCAAGTGCCGTCCTGATGCACCTTAATGACGAGGCGTTTTTCCGAACGGCCCGAAACATTGCCGAACTCACAAAAGAAGACGGTCTACTCATCCTTTCCGTTCCCCTCGGTCATCCCGCGGACGATACCCGCTTTTACGCCGCAAGACCCGTCGAAGCGATGCGCTTTACGCTCGAAGACTTCGGGTTTCAAGTCCTGACGGCAGAAAAAACCAACGATGCCGCAAAGCGCGCCTTTGCCTGGGTCACATTGGTCCTACGCAAAAGTCGGCAAATCTCGCGACGAAGACAAAAACTGCAGTCCGTTCTTTTTGAAGATAGAAAGACCAGCACCTACAAATTGGCCCTCCTGCGGGCGCTCTGCGAAATGGCCTCAAGCGATGAGGACTGTGCCCGTGTCTGTCAAGAACACACCGTTGCCGTTCCGCTTTCCCGCGTGGTCGAAAAATGGATCGGATACTACTGGACGCTCCTCGGGACACAACAAATCGGCGGAACACGGAAAACCGGCTTTGAAACGGCCTTGAAGGTCTTAACGCAGTGTTTTGCCGGGGATTACTTTGCCTTTCGACGTGCGTTGGAGTCCGAGAGCCTCTCGAACGGGGCATCATCGGCCCTTAAGTTCGTTCGCTCGAAAATGGCTCTTGCCGTCAAAAAAGGCCCGATTACCTACTCGGGAACGGCCTCGGGAGAGCCGGTTTTTACGCATCTTTCCGCCCAAAGCAGTCCGCCCCGATTCGCCGACGACTCGGGATTCGGATTTATTTGCCTTGATGCCGATTTGTGGAGCGAGATGCGGCAAACCGGACTCTTATTTATCGATTCGATTCTCCTGCAGTGGGCCGATCTGACCGCACGGTTTTCCCGGGGAGAAACCGATTTGGCAGACGTCCTCCCGAAACTTCTTGCCTGTAACGGATGTGAACGCGATACCGGTCAGGCGCGCCTCTTGTACGCACAAAAAGACAACTTGACGTGCGTTTGGTCCGGGAAGACCCTTTTGAAAAACCGATTCGATGTCGACCACATCCTCCCGTGGTCCTTTACGCACAACAATGCGCTTTGGAATCTGATGCCGGCAAGCCCCTCTGTTAATCGCGCCAAGTCCGATAAGCTCCCGGACTTTGAGTTCTTTTACAGCCGAAAAGATAAAATCACGGACAATTGGCGGTACTTAGCCGATACGGCCCCGAATCTTTTTCGTCACCAAGTGGCCGATTCTCTGGTGCCGGGAGGCCTGACAGGGAGCTTATGGTGGGAGCCTCTTTTCGATGCGACCGGCAAGCGCTTAGAGACCATCGCTCAACGCTTCGGCACGGCGCGCTGGACGCTCTAAGACACATCCTTTTTACGGGAAATCCAAAAAAGGCCGAGCCCGAGGGCCAAAACCGGAAGCGTAAGCCACTGCCCGCGGCTTAACCCCAACAAGCCGAGTCCGAGGTACGCATCGGGCTCACGGAAAAATTCGACGACAAATCGTGCCGCCGCATAGCCGATGCAAAAAAGCGCCGCAACGGAACCGGTTTTACGCGGCTTGACCGAATAGACCCAAAGCACAAGGAATAACAGGAGCCCTTCCCCGAGCGCCTCGTAAAGTTGCGAAGGGTGCCGAGCAATGAGCGTACCCGATTGCGGAAAAATCATCGCCCAAGGAAGCGACGGATCACAGGCGCGTCCCCAAAGCTCCCCGTTAATAAAGTTTCCGATGCGACCGAAAAATAGACCGAGCGGCGCCAAGGGAACCGCAAAATCGGCCAGCCGTAAAAAGGATGTCCTTGTTTTGACCGAATAAAAGGCCATCGCCGCAATCACACCGAGCATGCCGCCGTGAGCACTCATGCCGCCTTGCCACACTTTAAGAATGTCGGCCGGATGCGCTAAGAACCATTGCGGTTGATAAAAAAAACAAAACCCGAGTCGCCCGCCGACAATCACGCCGAGCATGCCGTAAAAAAGCAAGTCCTCGACGCTCTCGATGCTTATCCCGCGCCACGCTTGACGAGCCCGATATCGTCCCAAAAGCCAAAACAAGGCAAAGCCGACCAGATACGCCAGTCCGTACCAGCGGATACTCAAGGGGCCGACACTGAAGGCCACAGGATCAAATTGCGGATGGACAAACATGGTGTTCGGTTGGCAAAGAAAAAGGCAATCTTACAGTCACAATGATAAACTTGCGCATCTTCGATTTTCTCCGGCTCCCGCGTCCCTTTGCTCTGCACTTTCGGTACGAAGCCGGTTGATTCGTTTACATTTATTTTTTTAGAAAGGTTCTGTTATGTCCGGTCACTCGAAATGGGCCAATATTCAGCATCGCAAGGGACGCCAGGATGCCAAGCGTTCCAATCTGTGGACAAAGCTTGTCCGTGAAATCATCGTTGCCGCCCGCGTCGGAGGCGGCGGAGATCCGGACATGAATTCCCGATTGCGTCTTGCCATCGCCAAGGCACGGGAAGGCAACGTTCCGAAGGATACGATTCAAAATGCCATTTTGAAGGGCACCGGTCAGCTCGAAGGCGTGAACTACGAAGAAGTGCGTTACGAGGCGTACGGCGTAGGCGGAGCCTCGCTCATTATCGATTGCACGACCGATAACCGCACGCGTACTGTGGCCGATGTGCGTCATGAACTCACGAAACACGGCGGAAATCTCGGGACCGAAGGCTCGGTTTCCTTCCAATTTAAGCACTGCGGAGAATTCCTTTTTGCGCCGGGAACCGATGAAGATCGCGTGATGGAAACGGCCTTGGATGCCGGCGCCGATGACGTCGTGACCGACGAGGACGGCTCCATTGAAGTGGTCTGCGCCCCCGAGTCATTCGATGCCGTTCAGAAGGCTTTCGAGACGGCCGGGCTCACGCCGGTTTCAGCCGATGTCACGATGAAACCCTTAAACGAAGTGGAACTTAAAGGGGAAGATGCCGCCAAGATGCACAAGCTCATCGATGCCCTCGAAGACTTAGATGACGTCAGCCACGTCTACACGAGCGCTGTCTTTTGTGACGAAGAATAGTTAGAAGCGCACGCCTGAACGCAACGGACGAAAAAAAGGGAGATTTTTATGAAGATTCTTGTCATCGGTAGCGGCGGAAGAGAACACGCCTTAGCCTGGCGCTTGGCTCAATGCCAAGACGTTACCCGGGTTTACGTAGCTCCGGGCAATGCCGGTACGGATGCCGATTCGTCCCTTGAAAATCTCCCGATTACCGACATTGAGGCCCTGGCGGACTTTACCGCCAAAGAGCACATCGCCTTGACGGTCGTCGGTCCCGAAGCACCGCTTTCCGAAGGCATCGTCAATGTCTTTCGGGCGAAAAATCTCCCGATTTTCGGACCCACAAGAGAAGCGGCGCAACTGGAAAGTTCCAAGGACTTTGCCAAAGCCTTCATGAAGCGCCACAAGATTCCGACAGCCGAGTACGCCACGTTTGAGGATGTGACAAAGGCACACGCGTACATCACCGCGCACGGAGCTCCGATTGTTGTCAAAGCCGACGGGCTTGCCGCCGGCAAAGGCGTTGTCGTCGCCATGACAGAGCAAGAAGCGCACGAGGCGGTCGATGCCATGCTCGGGGATCACCGCTTCGGGAAAGCCGGCGCGCGTGTCGTCATCGAAGACTTCCTTGACGGGGAAGAAGCGAGCTTTATCGTCATGGTCGACGGCGAACACGTGCTTGCGATGGCCTCAAGCCAAGACCATAAGCGGCTTTTGGACGGAGACAAGGGTCCGAACACGGGCGGCATGGGCGCCTACTCGCCGGCTCCGGTGGTAACTCAAGCCATCCACGAAAAAGTCCTGCACGAGATTATTTATCCGACCGTGCGCGGCATGAAAGAAGAAGGTCATCCTTACACAGGATTCCTTTATGCCGGTCTGATGATTGACAAAGCGGGCGGCGTGAAAACGCTGGAATTTAACTGCCGCTTCGGAGATCCGGAGACCCAGCCGATTATGTGTCGCCTTAAGGGAAACTTTGCAAAGGCCCTGCTTCTTGCCCTTGACGGAAAACTGGATAAGGCCGAACTTGCGTGGGATTCTCGCATTGCGCTCGGTGTTGTCGTAGCCGCTAAGGGTTATCCGGATAAGCCGGAAAAAGGCGCCCTCATCGAATCGCTTCCGAAAAACGATGACACACATCAGGTTTTTCATGCAGGAACCAAACTCGACTCGGCCGGGCACATGACGGTTTCCGGCGGTCGCGTCCTTTGTGTGGTCGGACTCGGCGAAACCTTTAGAAAAGCGCGGGAAACGGCCTACGAAGCGGTCGATCAAGTGCACTTTGCCGGAGCACAGTGGCGCCGTGATATCGGCTACCGAGCCTTATCGCGCGAGGAAAACAATCATTGATGTGCGCCCCGGAGGGTTTGCCCGACAAGCACGCTTGCGGCATCGGACTACTCGGCGGCACTTTCGATCCGGTGCACGTCGGACACATTGCCCTCGCCGAGCAAGCCCTGAAGGTTTTAAACCTGACGCGGGTTGATTTTCTGCCGGCCGGGAATCCCTGGCAAAAGCACCCTCTGACGCCGGCAGTCGACCGTGTTCGTATGCTCGAGTTGGCCGTGGCCGGAAAGCCCGGTCTTGCCGTCAATCTCTGTGAAGTCAATCGCCCGGGACCGACATACACCGTTGATACGCTGCGTCAGATGCGACGGGAAGTCGGACCGGCAACTCCCCTAGTTCTCATTCTCGGGGCCGATCAATGGGAAAACCTTCAAACGTGGAAAGCCTGGGACTCGTTTCTTGACTACGCCGACATCGCCGTAAGCACACGCGACGGAAAAACTCCGACAGCCTGCCCGCTTGTAGCTTCCTGGGCCGCCGGTCGCATCAAGCCCGCTCACACGCTTTCTTCTGCCCCATGCGGCTACGTGGCCTTTTTTTCCATACCGCCCACGTCGGCAAGTTCCTCTAAAATTCGTACTATCCTTAAAGGCAACGCCGATAGGGATACTGAGTCGGTTCTAGATACGTGGCTCTGCCCCGATGTGAAAGCCTACATTCGGGATCATCATCTTTACATGGATCAGTCGAACAATGGATAAAAAAACCTTACTGAAAACCGTCGTTGACGCCTTAGAAGACGTCAAAGGCCAAAATATCCGTGTTTATGACACAACGAAAAAAACGAGCGCGTTCGATCATGTCGTCATTGCCTCGGGAACGAGCAATCGCCAAACGCGCGCCCTAGCGAGCGCCGTTTCCAAGGCTGTGAAAGCTGCCGGCGGCAAAGTCAGCGGCATCGAAGGAACGGACACGGGCGAATGGGTCCTTGTGGACTGCGGCTCGGTCGTGTGCCACTGCATGCAGCCTGCCATTCGACAGTACTACGACTTAGAAGAACTCTGGGGACCGGATGCGCTTGATGTGAAGGCGCTTTTTGCCAAGGTCGAACAACACGAGGAGCAGGCAAAGCCCGCTCGCAAGCGCGCACCTCGCAGTACGACAAAGAAAACCACTGCGACCAAGACGGCCAAGGCAAGCACGAAGACGACCAAAACAGCCGTGAAGAAAACGACGGCGAAAAAGACGACCGCAAAGAAACCGGCCGTGAAAAAAGAGGCTGCAACCAAGAAACCCTCGGTCAAAAAGACCGCGACAACCTCGGCGAGAAAGTCCGCTGCAACCGGTGCGAAAAAACCTGCGAGCACCGCGAAAAAACGGACCACGAAAGCGACCGCTTCGACGGCCAAAAAGAGCGCAAAGGCCTCATAGATGCGCCTGACCGTCCTTGCCGTCGGACAGCGTGAAGACCCTTGGGTAAACACAGCCGTCAAGGATTACCTTGCGCGCTTTCCCAAGGGTTTTACTGTCGAACTACGGGAGTTAAAAACCGAGCCCCGAGCCGGACAAACCCCTCAAAAGCTCATGCAAGCGGAAGCGCGTCGCATCGAAAAATCCCTTGACCCCGATGATGTGCTTGTGGTTTTAGACGAACGCGGGCGGGACTTGACAACCGTTGAGTTTGCCGACCGCATCGCCCGATGGAAAGACGACGCGCGGAACGTCACGTTCGTCATCGGGGGACCGGACGGGCTTGATGCCGCCTTTAAAAAGAAAGCTGACTTTTCCATGCGACTTTCGTCCATGACACTACCGCATGCCATTGCTCGGGTGCTGCTCTGCGAGCAGCTCTATCGCGCTTGGTCGATTTTGAATAACCACCCCTATCACCGCGCATGACGTTGTTTTACTTAGCGAGCAAGAGCCCTCGGCGTGCGCAGATTCTGCGCGACATCGGCTTTCACAACTTTACCGTGCTTTCGGACAAAACCGTCCCGACGGCCTTTGTCGGCGATGAAGTGCGTCTTGCCGGCGAAAGCCCCGAAGACTACGTCTCACGGACGGCGCGCGAAAAAGCCCTACGCGCTTTTAATCGCATCGAAAAAGAGGGCCTTGCCGCTTGTCCCATTTTGGCTGCCGACACCGCCGTCATTCTCGGAACTCGCATCCTCGGAAAACCGGAAAACCGCGAGGAAGAAATCCGGTTTTTAAAAGCGCTTTCGGGCACGACGCACACCGTCCGAACGGCGCTCGTTGTCGCCGCTTCCCCGATGCAGCTACTTGAGGCCGTCAGTGTTTCGCACGTGCATTTCCGGACCCTCACAGAGGAAGAAATCGCATGGTACAGCGCCACAAAAGAGCCCTATGACAAAGCCGGCGGCTACGCCGTCCAAGGACTTGCCGCTATCTATATCGATCACATCGACGGGAGCTTTAGCGGCATCATGGGACTCCCGGCCTATCAGACGGCCGCTCTTCTTAAGACCCTCGGCATTGAGCCGTCGGAAAACTAGTTTTTTCTTACCTCGTGTGCCCCTTTTTGTATTTGGATACCTTTTGTGACTCCTTCGTTTTCTAACTTCGGACTTTCCCCTCTTCTTTTAAAAAACGTGAAAGCGCTCGGTTACCGAGAACCCACTCCGATTCAGCTTCAAGCCATCGGTCCGATTCTTGATGGGCGCGACGTTCTGGCAGCCGCTCAAACGGGAACCGGGAAAACCGCCGCATTCGGACTACCCCTTGTCGAAAAACTCCTAAAAGGGAAAGTCCCGAGAAAGGCGCGCTCCGCACATGCCCTGATTCTCGCGCCGACTCGCGAGTTAGCCGCACAAATTGAAGAAGACATTCACAACTACGCTTTGGGAACGGGACTTAAAACGGCCCTCGCCTTCGGCGGCGTCAACATTCGCCCGCAAACGGCGGTGCTGAGCGGTGGCGTTGACATCTTGGTTGCAACGCCGGGACGACTTTTAGACCATATCGGACAGGGAAACGTCTCCTTAAGTGACGTGCATTTTCTCGTGCTCGATGAGGCCGATCGCATGCTTGATATGGGCTTTATCCGGGATATTCGCAAGATTCTGGCTTTGGTCCCGAAAGCGCGCCAAACTCTTTTATTGTCGGCAACGTTTAATGACGAGATTCATGCACTTGCGCAAAGCATCCTCACCGATTCCGTCGACATCGAAATTGCCAAGAATAAGGACTGCGCTTTAGTGCACCAAGAAGTGTACTTTGCGGCCAAAAAACGCAAACGCGATTTACTGCGAGACCTCATTGTCGACAACGATTGGGAACAGGTTCTTGTGTTTACCCGCATGAAACACGCCGCCAATCGCCTTGCCGAGCAACTGGCTAAAGACGGTCTGACAAGCGCCGCCATTCACGGCAACAAGAGCCAATCGGCCCGAACCAAAGCCTTAAGCGGGTTTAAAAACAAAACCATCCGCGTGCTGGTGGCAACCGACATTGCGGCGCGCGGCTTAGATATTAAGGGCCTGCCGCAGGTGGTGAACTACGAGCTTCCGAACGTGCCCGAAGACTATGTACACCGCATCGGCCGCACGGGAAGAGCCGGACAAACGGGCCTGGCGGTAAGTCTTGTCAGTCCGGAAGAAACATCGGAACTTAAAGCCGTCGAGCGCCTGCTGAAAAGGAAATTAACCGTAAAGACAGCGCCTGGCTACGAGAAAGCGCCCCCGTCGGATGCCGAGGAAATTGAATCGCCGAGAAAACGGGCACAAAGTAAACGCCGACACGGTCCAAAGCGCCCCGTTCCTGTCAGGGATAAAAAGACGACGCAAAGTCCTGAAAAGGTCTCTTTTGATAAGAAGCCGCGAAAGGCTCCTGCGAAGACTTTCGGGAAAAAGTCCGCTTCCGTTCGTTGGGAAAAGCCGTCCTTAACCGGAAAGACGCCAAGCAAAACCCATAGCCCGAAGGCACGAAAAAAAGACACACTTAACTCTGTGGCGCGTCAAACCAAGAGCACGCTGCAAAAAGACTTACGCTTTGAAACCGTTCGCTCGAATCTGCCGCCCGGAATGCCGATTTCGCGTTTAAAGCGCCACCGGTCGTAGGAAAACTCACGAGCCTGTTTCGGTACAATGCTACGCACTATGTTCAAAAAGATTCTTTATGTAAGCCTCTTGTGTTCGGCGGCGCTTTTCGTTGCCGGCTGCGCGACAAACGATGTCCCCAAGGATGACAATGCATCCTTTGCCGAAACTTTAAAGGCAACCCGAGAGGCCAGAAACATTCCCGCCTTGATGAACGCGCCCACTAAATCACTTGCGGTCTGCACCTCAACGCAACCGATGTCCGTGCAACTTCCGTTTAAATCCATTCTCTTCAATTGTGCGGAAATCAACGTTCAGGCGACCATTGACGAAATGCGCGATGCCGGTTGGAGAGCCGAGTGCGTCGATATCGGCAAGCCGGAAAACACCAACGGCGTTGTAGGCATGTCGCTTAAACTGACGATGCGGAAAATCTTTTAGGAACGACCATGTCGCTTTCAATCCAGAGTGTGCGGGATTTGCTCAGCAAGCACGGTTTAAGTGCCGTCATCATTCCGACCGGCGATCCGCATTCAAGCGAATATCCCTGCCCGCACTGGGAATTGAGAAAAGCCCTGTGCCCGTTTACCGGGTCGGCCGGGTGCGTGGTAATCACAAGCGACAAAGCCCTACTGTGGACAGACTCGCGTTACTGGGAACAGGCCCAGATCGAACTTGAGGGAACTCTTTTTACGTTAATGCGTGACGGAGATCCGGCAACCCCGAGATTAACACCCTGGCTCTGTGAAAACCTTCCTTGCGGCAGTCGCGTCGGCATCGATGCCTGCTCGTACGCATTAAAGCCCTTTTCCAAGTTGCAAGCCGCTTTAAAAGCGTGCGGCATGACACTCGGCGACGTGTCCGACGCCCTTTATGCGCTTTGGGACGAGCGTCCCGAACTTTATCCCATTCCGGCACTTCCTTTTGAGAGCGGTCAGCGTCCGCGTCCGGAAAAGCTCGCTCTTACTCGCGATGCCATGAAAAAAGCCGGGGCCGATACGCTACTGGTCTGCGCGTTAGACGACGTTGCGTGGCTGTGTAACCTTCGCGGGTCGGACCTACCGAACACACCGGTCTTTTTAGCCTATCTTTTGATTCGGGAAGAATCCGCCGATCTATTTATCGATCCGAGAAAACTCGGACCGGCAACCGTGGCCTCGCTTCGAAAAGACGGCGTACGGTGCCACCCGTATGAGACTGTCAATGAGGCGCTCAGGGAACTGCCGCCTGAGACCGTCTTTTTCGTCGACCCGGCACAAATGAATGCCCATCTGTATCAGTCGGTCGCAAACGGCATCAAAATCGTCACGGGAACCAATCCGGTAACCGTTCTGAAAAGTCGGAAAAACCCCGAAGAACTCGCTTTGATTCAAGAAAGCATGGTCGACGAGGGTCTGGCTCTGGTTTCTCTCTTTGCTTGGATTGAGGAGGAGACGTCTCGGGGAGCCTCGCTTTCCGAATGGGATGTTTCCGAAAAACTCCTGGAGCTACGGAAAAAGTCGCCGCGATTTATCGAAACGAGTTTTACGACAATTGCCGCCGTCGGCGCCAATGCCTCGCAACCGCATTACGCCCCGAGTCCGGAAAAGTCCTCTCCGATTACGGCAGGAACCCTGCTCCTTCTGGATTCGGGCGGACAGTATTTAACCGGCACGACGGATATCACGCGAACCATCGGAATCGGCCCGGTGCCGGAGGCGATGAAAAAAGACTACACGGCCGTGTTACGTGCGCACATTGCTTTGGCCGGAGCGCGGTTTCCGACAGGCCTACACGCCGGGCGCCTCGATTCTCTGGTCCGCAGTCCGCTCTGGCAAGTCGGAGCCGATTACGGGCACGGAACCGGGCACGGCGTCGGATTTGTGTTAAACGTACACGAGGCACCTCTTTCGATTTCTCCGCGAACCCCGGCAACGGACGCAACACGCCTTGTCGAGGGCGTTGTCGTTTCCAATGAGCCGGGCCTATATAGAGCCGGCCTTTGGGGCGTGCGCCTTGAAAACCTTGTCACGCCGGTTCGGTCCGCCTTTGAGGGATTTTCAGAATTTGAAACGTTGAGCCTGTGCCCGTTTGACAGAACCCTGATTCTGACCGAACTGTTAACAACAGACGAAACACACTGGGTCGACACGTATCACACCCTCGTGTACGAGCGTCTTGCCCCCTATCTCGGGCAAGACCTTTTGCGCTGGCTTGAAAAAGCGACTGCCCCGCTTTAGGTGACGGCGCTCGGACGAATGTACAATTCGTTACATTTGTTGAACTAGTTTTTTCTAGCATCGAATCGACAGTCTTTTGACTTCGCGGTAACGTTGCCCGAAGGACTGTTAACACATGCGGCAGGACCATCATGCGAATTCCGACATCCGCAGTCAGGCTGACTGCGCTTCTTTTTTTCAGTTCCGCCGTGCTCGTCTCCTTCTCCGGATGCGACAAAGGAGGAACCAAACAAGCCGTTGCTTCCGAAACACCGCTTGCCGTACGAGCCGTCAGTGCGACCCCGACCGATGAAATGCTGTGGATCGAAACCCTCGGAGAAACCGAAGGGGCTCGCCAGGCTGAAATCCGTGCTCAAGTTTCAGGCACTTTGAAGGCCATTACCTACAAGGAAGGCGATACGGTCCGAAACGGTCAGACACTCTTTGTCATTGACGATGCCGTGTATGAAGCAGCCTTAAATGCGGCCAAAGCCTCGGTCGAGCAGGCCGTGGCCTCAGAGCAAATCGCTCTTACCGACTACAAGCGTTATGAAGCGCTTTTAAAAGCCAACGCCACCAGTCGCAAGCTTTTTGACGACGCCAAAAGCGCTCTGAAAGTCGCTCGGGCGCAACTAAAACAAGCACGGGCGAAAAAAGACGATGCTCAAGTCGCTTTCGACCGCACCCGCGTCAAGGCTCCGAGTGACGGCGTTGCCGGTCGGTGCGAACTTAATATCGGGGCACTTATTAGTGCCAATTCGACACGACTGACAACGTTGACGCAACCGGACAATCTGCGCGTCAAATTTGAACTTTCCGAGCGCGACCTCGCAGGAAATCCCGTTACGACCGAAAGCCCCGTGCGTCTTTTTGATTCCTCTCGGCGCGAGATTGCCGCCAAGCTCGATTACGTTTCCCGGCAAATCAACACGGCCACATCAACGCGAACGCTACGGGGCGTGGTGGCTCCGGGTTCGGGGCTTGTGCCCGGCGAGCTCGTTTCCGTCCAACTCGGTCTAAAAAAACTGACGGGCGTGTACCGCATTCCGCAAAAATGCGTCCAACAGATGCCCGACGGAACGTACCGCGTGTTTACGGAGCAAGAAGGACGCGTTCGATCCGTGCCGGTTACGGTCGGCACCTGGAAAGAGACCGATTGGATTATCCTTTCCGGTCTTAAAACAGGCGACAAAATCCTGATTGACCAAATCCAACGTCTTCGGGACGGACTGCCGGTTTCCGTCAACGTCGTACCCCATGACGCTACGCCGTAAGAAGGGACACCATGCTCAGCCAGTTTTGCATTCGTCGTCCCATCTTCGCATCGGTTCTGTCGATTCTTATTGTGCTCGGCGGCATCCTTTGCTACCTGGTGTTGCCCGTCTCACAGTATCCGAACATCGCACCGCCCGCCGTGACGGTCTCGACATCCTGGGAAGGCGCGAGCGCCTCGGTTTTAGCCCGTACGGTCGCAGCCCCCATCGAAGATCAACTCTCGGGCATTCAGGGACTTCTTTACTACAACACGAGTATTCGATCGAACGGCAACGTCCGTATCTCGTGCATTTTTGATGTCGGCACCAATCCCAACGACGCCGTTTTGGAAATCAACAACCGAGTTCGAACCGTTGAAAAACGTCTTCCCAAAAAGATTCAACAAGACGGCATCAGCGTTCGTAAGCACGATGAAGAAACGCTTTTGATTGTGGCGTACACGTCGCCCGACGGCTCGATGAGCCGCGTGGACATGGCCGATTACGCTCTTTTAAATGTCGTCGATCAGTTGCGACGCCTTCCCGGAATCGGCGATGTCAGCGTGTTCGGTAACGCACAAGGCGCCATGCGCATTTGGCTTGACCCGCAACGCATGGGCAAATTCGGGATTACGCCTGAGGATATCGACGCGGCCGTTAACGACAAAAACTACGAGCGTGGGGCCGGGCGTATCGGTGTTGCCCCGACCACAGAGGAGCAACAACTTTTTTACACCACACGCACCAAAGGACAGCTTTTAACGCCCGAGGAATTCGGCTCGGTGATTCTTCGCGTGGATTCGGAAAACCGCATTGTCCGCTTGCGTGACGTTGCCACCGTTGAGCTCGGAAACCGCAGCTACGAGATGGTCAACATCTTTAACGGAAAACCTTCGATTACGCTCGCTGTCTTTTTGCAAACCGGCGCCAATGCCGTGGCTGCAGCCAAAGCCGCGAAAGAAGAGCTGGCGCGTCTGGCGCACTTTTATCCGAAAAACAAAATCACCCACACGATTACCGACGATACGACAGTCTTTGTCAATGCCTCGCTCCGTGAAGTCTTCATCACGCTTTTGGAAGCGGGCCTACTGGTGCTCCTTGTTATTTATCTCTTTTTACAAAACTGGCGAGCCACACTCATTCCGATGCTCTCGGTTCCGGTCTCCCTGATCGGTACGATGGCCGGTCTCTGGTTCTTTAACTTTTCCCTTAATACGCTCACGCTTTTTGCGATGACGCTAGTTATCGGCATTGTCGTTGACGATGCGATTGTCGTTTTGGAAAACGTTTCCCGTCTGATGAGCGAAGGTTTGAGTCCGCACGAGGCTGCGAAAAAAGCCATGAAGGAGGTCTCAAGCGCCCTTGTGGCCATCATCCTTGTGCTCTCAGCCGTCTTTGTACCCGTGGCATTTTTAGGCGGTATGGCAGGCGAACTTTACCGTCAGTTCTCGGTCACCGTTGCCGTTGCCGTGTGTCTGTCGGGTTTTGTTGCCTTGACCCTTACACCGGCCCTGTGCGCGATTCTCCTGAAAGGGCAAAAACCCTCACGCAATCGACTTTTCGATACAGTCAATTGCCTACTGAAAAAAACGGGCTCCCTGTACCTGCGTGGGATTACCTTCTTTTTGGACCACACGAAGACGGCAGCTCTTGTCTTTGTCGGGGTCTGCGCTTCGGTTTATCTCCTCTTTATTTCCACACCGACGACCTTTGTGCCTGTTGAAGATCAGGGCATTTTGCGCATGTCTTTTACGCTTCCTTCGAGTGCCTCGTTTAATCGAACGGAAAAAGAAGTCGAGAAGATGCGTCTTTTAATCGAGCAAAAGCTCGAGGGCGTGGAAAGCGTGTTGGCGATGGTCGGAAACGACCAGCAAGGGAACGACATCCGTGCCTCGGCCGCAACGTTTATTTTGAAACTGAAGGACTGGAATGAGCGTGAGAAAACGGCCTTCGAACTACGCCGTGAACTGCAAAAACTCGGCGATACGTCCACCGAAGCCATTGCCGTTGCCTCGCAGCCCAATCCGATTCGGGGACTCGGACGCTCGAGCGGTTTTTCAGGCTACATTCAGGCGCGAGGAACCGACGATCCCGTGTTACTGCATGCCGTTGCCGATGACTTTATCGCCGAGCTCAAAAAACGCCCGGAACTTACGGGCGTCCGCCATATGATGCGTTCGGGAGCCCCGGTAATCGAAGTTAATGTCGATGAAGAAAAAGCCATGCGGCTTAACGTGACGACCGCTTCGATTTTCTCGACCTTGCAAAGCTTTTTCTCCGGCAACTACGTCAATGACTTTACGCGAAACGGCAAGATTCGGCGCGTCATCATGCAAGCCGAACCGCGTTTTCGTATGAGTCCGGAAGACCTGACGCATTGCTGGGTTCGTAGTAGTGACGGAAACATGATTCCGATGGCCTCTCTGATTACAACTAAGCGTGTCTCGGGAGCCGAAAGCCTGACGCGTAACGACGGGTATTTGGCCGCCATGTTCTCGGGCTCGGCCGTCGAAGGCGTCAGTTCCGGCGATGCCGTGCGTCTTGTCGAAGACATGGCTGACAAATATCTTCCCGAAGGGTACGGGATTTCTTGGGTCGGACAAGCCTGGCATGAAAAACGCATCGGCAGCTCTTCGATGCAAGCGTTTAGTTTCGGTCTGGTGATTGTCTTTTTGCTCTTAGCGGCACTTTATGAACGCTGGTCGCTTCCGATTGCCGTCATCATGTCGGTACCGTTTGCCGTTTTAGGGGCTCTCACGGCGCTGCAAATCCGAGCAACGCCCAACGACATATATTTTCAAATCGGCTTACTCGTTTTAATCGGCCTGTCGGCGAAAAATGCGATTTTGATTGTCGAATTTGCCAGTGAAAAAATGCACGAAGGACTATCGGCACGAGAGGCGGCTCTTGCCGGAGCGCGTCTTCGTATGAGGCCGATCCTCATGACCTCGATGGCCTTTATTCTCGGGGTTTTACCCTTGGTATTTAGTACCGGTGCCGGCGCCATGGCACGCCGTTCGATGGGAACGGGCGTGTGCGGCGGCATGCTGGCGGCTACCTTTGTTGCTACGTTCTTCGTCCCTGTCTTTTTCACGTGGTTTGCCCGCATGAAAAAAGCGCCGGACTCCGAGTAGTCGATACGGATTTCCGAAGGCACGAACGGCCTTCGGAAATTTTCCCCTCCTGCAACACCCCACAGGGCTTTGCTTGCCCTAAAATAGGAGCGTTACATCGATTTAATCGGAGGGCGCGTAATGTACAAAAGCTTTCTGGTACCGACTGACGGTTCCAACCTCTCTTTAGCCGCGGTCAAGGGAGCTGCATCCTTTGCCAAACAACTCGGGGCAAAAATCACGCTTCTGACCGTCATTGAGCCGTACAACTACACCGCCGTCAATGAATACCGTCCGGAATCCATCGATGACTACGACGAGCGCATGCTCGCGCTTGCCGAAGGGCGACTTGCGGAGGCGCAGGCCATCGTTGAGGATGCCGGGGTTCCCGTTCAAACGCTGGCGATTAAGAATTTCTCGCCGGCCGAAGCGATTATTTCCACGGCCGAGTCCAAAGGGTGCGATTGCATCTTTATGGCAAGCCACGGACGCAAAGGTCTGGCGGCCCTGATTCTCGGCAGCGAAACGCAACGGGTTCTGGCCTATTCCAAATTGCCGGTTATCGTTTACCGTTAATGCGTTTTTCGGCCCGGTAACGGGCCGATTGTCTTTTTAGGAGAAACAATGTCTGAGCTTGACTCAATCAATGCCGAGATGGACGCGGCGAATCTGTATTCGGAAGAGATTCTCACCGACCGTAAGATGGGAAACATCCGTATTCTCACTCCCGTTCTTGCTGACGGCAGTGCAGATCCTTCCCGTAAGCCCATTTTCTCGGGTGAGATTCAAATCATGACCCAGATGGGACCGTTGCCGATTAACTTTGATATCGAAGCCGACACGGTTCAAGAGGCCGTCAAAAAATATGGGGAAGCGGCGAAAGCCGGTGTTCAAAAGACCATCGACAAGATTCAGGAATTGCGCCGCGAAGCCGCAACGAAGATTGTCACGCCGGGCACCCCGGGATTCGGTGTTCCGCCCGATGCCGGCAGTTCCCCCATCCAGATGCCCTAAAAAGCAGCATCGCTTTTAAAGCCTTCGAAGTCCTCCGATTTCGAAGGCTTTGTTTTTGCGGCCTCCTTATGACTTGATTTCAGCTCGGCAAGCGCACCGTGCTCGTTTACAATACCTTCCGTCTGATTTTCATCTTTTTTTTTCGAGTCTGCCATGCCTGAACTTTCTACGCTGCGCGCCATCAGTCCCTTGGACGGTCGCTATGCCAAACAATGTGACGAACTGCGGGAAATTTTCTCCGAATACGCTTTCATGCGAGCCCGTGTCAAGGTCGAAGTCGAGTGGCTTATCGCCCTTTCTCAAACCGGACTTCCCGGAATCCTCCCGATTAGCGGTGAACATGCGCAATTTCTGCGTTCGCTTTACACAGATTTCACCTTGCAAAACTGCGAGCAAATCAAAGAGATTGAAGCGACCACCAATCACGACGTCAAAGCCGTCGAATACTGGATTAAGGCACAGGTTGCGCACGATACGGCGCTAACCGCCGAAAGCGAATTCGTGCACTTTGCCTGCACAAGCGAAGATATCAATAACACGAGCTACGCGATGATGCTTTCTGACGGTCGCAAAGCCCTTGTCGGAAAACTCCGCGCGATTCACGCGATTTTGCAAGACTACGCGCATCGCTGGGCCGACGTTCCCATGCTCTCTCGCACCCACGGGCAGCCCGCCTCTCCAACCACAATCGGAAAGGAATTTGCTGTTTTTGCCGTGCGACTGAATCGCATCATCGAATCGATTGAAAACGTCCGACTTCTGGCGAAAATGAACGGCGCCGTCGGCAATTTCAATGCCCATTTGGCCGCTTATCCGGATTTTGACTGGGAAGCGTTTGCCAAGATCGTTGTTCAAGACAAACTCGGAGCAACCTTTAATACCCACACAACCCAAATCGAATCGCACGACTACATGGCCGAGCTTTTCGATGAAATCTGTCGCGCCAACACGGTCCTACTGGATTTGGCGCGCGATGTCTGGGCGTACATCTCTCTGGGATACTTCAAACAAAAGCTCAAGGCCGGTGAAGTTGGCTCCTCAACAATGCCCCACAAGGTCAACCCCATCGACTTTGAAAATGCCGAAGGCAATTTCGGCATTGCCGATGCGCTTTTCCGTCACTTTTCCGAAAAGCTTCCGATTTCCCGTTGGCAGCGCGATTTGAGTGATTCGACCGTGCAACGCAACCTCGGTGTGGCGTTCGGATACAGCTTTACCGGGTACGCCTCTTTAGTCAAGGGCCTTGGGAAGCTCGAACTCAATGAAGCCAAAGTGGCCGAAGATTTGGATGCAGCTTGGGAAGTGCTGGCCGAAGCGATTCAAACCGTCATGCGTCGCTATGCAGTGGAAAAACCCTACGAGAAACTTAAGGCCTTAACGCGCGGCAAGGGACACATATCCCCTGAAGTGCTGCGCGAATTTATCGAGACGCTGCAGATCCCGCAAGAGGCCAAAGAGCGTCTACTTGTGATGACCCCGGCAAGTTATATCGGCAAGGCAGTCGAACTTGCCAAGCGTGCCTAACTGACTTTTGCCGGAGGAATCCTTTCCTCCGGCTTTCCGTTTTATTCCAGGTGCCCCGTGTCCAACCGATTCTTACTTAGCTCCGTTCTTGTCAGTTCCCTACTCCTTTGTGCCTGCCAAAATGCCGTCACGCGGCAATACGGCATGGACTACGACGCGACGATTTCACGCGCCGGCAACCTCGTGCATTACTTCGGGCTACAAGGCGTGCCGTCCGACACGGTAACGCCTTCCGATTTTTCCGGGAAAGCAGGGACAAGCACCGTTTTGCAGCGCCGTTGGATTGAAGGAGGTCCTTCTATCCGTCGTGCTCAGCCGGAAAAAGCCTCCGATCGCAAGGACACGTATTCGTCCGCAGGACTCATTGAGGCCATGACGGACAATCTGACGAATTCTTCGGAGGAAAACCAATTCTTCGGCTTTGTCGACGAAATGCATGCCGAGACCAACGGACAGGCGCAAAAGAAGGTCGTTTCTCTTTTAACGCGCTCCTTTTTTAATAGCCTGAGAAAAACCGACAGCCAATCGATCTATCACCTCGATTTAATCCGCAGAACCGCCGCTAAGGATGCCACAGTGCACTCTATGGCCGTCTTTTTGGAAAACGAAGCGCTCGGCTGTCGCTATAGCCCGGAGGCTACCGGTCACGCTCCGATCGGAACGTGTGGAATGATTGTGATTTCAAGGTCCCCGGATGATACAAAACCGGCAGTGATTCCCTTTGCTATCGGGGGCCTGAAAGAAAAGGTCGAGTCCAAACGCCCCGAAGAAATGCTCACGAGTTTTTTAGATCGTGAAGACCGACTCGGCTATCGAATCGGTGCACACCCGTATGCTCCGAGCCAGAACGCAAGCGGTATGCCGTTTTTCCGCTGGAACGGCAGTGCGTGGATCAAAACCGATGAGTTTGACGGACTGGCTGAAAAAGCGTTTGAAGACTTAACCAAGACACTCCCGGCGTTAAGTTTTGTGTATCACAAGAGCGTTACCTTGGCTAACGGACAAAAGACGTTACCTTACTTAATTGAAGGGTCACAGTTCGATTTCTTCTTTAAGCCGCCTCAAGAAAGCCGCTAAAGGCACAAAAAATCCCGCATCGGATTTCTCCTTTGCGGGATTTTTTTAGCGAGGCAACAGGTTAGTCTTTCTTATCCAAGAAAACCAACTTGCCGTCCTTTAACTCGACCTGAACCGTGTCACCCGGAGCGTACTTGCCTTCAAGGAGCGCTCTTGCCATCGGATTTTCCAACAAATCCTGCACGGCACGCTTTAACGGACGAGCGCCGTACACGGGATCGAAGCCTGCCGCTGCGACAAAGTCCAAAGCCGCATCGCTTAACTTCAAGCCGACACCCTGGGCCGCCAAGCGCTTACCGAGAGACGCAATTTGCAAGGAAGCAATCTTGCGAATCGAGGTCTTGTTCAAATTGTTGAACACGACGATTTCATCAATACGGTTGATGAACTCCGGACGGAAGTGCGCTTTGACTTGCGCCATCGCTGCTTCCTTCACCTGCTCATGCGGAGCATTCGCCAAGCGCTGTATTTCATCGCTTCCGAGGTTACTCGTCATGATGATGACCGTGTTCTTAAAGTCCACCGTCCGACCTTGTCCGTCGGTCATACGACCGTCGTCCAAAACCTGCAAGAGGACGTTAAAGACATCGGGATGCGCTTTTTCCACCTCATCGAGCAAGATGACGCTATAGGGCTTACGACGCACGGCCTCGGTCAGGTAGCCCCCTTCTTCATAGCCGACATATCCCGGAGGAGCACCGATTAAACGAGCCACCGAGTGCTTTTCCATAAATTCGCTCATATCGATACGAATCAGAGCCGATTCCGTATCAAAGAGGAATTCACACAAAGCCTTCGTCAACTCTGTCTTACCGACACCGGTCGGACCTAAAAAGAGGAACGACCCGTACGGACGGTTCGGATCGGAAAGCCCCGCACGACTCCGAAGCACTGTCTGCGCCACAGCTTCAACGGCCGCATCCTGTCCGATAACGCGTTTTTTGAGCGCATCGGCCATACCCAACAGTTTGGCCTTTTCGCCCTGCATCATCTTGGAGACAGGAATCCCTGTCGCACGGCTCACAACCTCGGCGATTTCCTCGGCGCCCACACTCGTGCGCAGGAGCTTCGGATGCGTTGCCGCTTGCTTTTCGCCTTTTTCCGCTTTCTTGAGTTTTTCTTCCAACTTCGGAAGAACACCGTACTGCAATTCGGCCAGGCGTTCGAACTTACCTTCACGACGGCACGCTTCCATCTCGATTTTCGTGCGATCGATTTCGTCACGCACGGACTTCGAACCGATGGCTTGCGCCTTTTCCGCCTTCCACACTTCTTCCAAATCCGAGTACTCACGCGACAGTTTCGCGATTTCGTCTTCAATGGCCGCTAAGCGCTTGTGGCTTGCGTCATCGGTCTCTTTTTTCATCGCTTCGCGTTCGATTTTCAGTTGAATCAAACGACGATCGAGCTTATCAAGAGCCTCGGGCTTGGAGTCGATTTCCATCTTGACGCGGCTTGCCGCCTCATCAATAAGGTCAATGGCCTTATCGGGAAGGAAGCGATCGGTGATGTAGCGCTGCGAAAGTTCGGCAGCCGCCACAATCGCCGGGTCGGTAATTTCAACGCCGTGATGCGCTTCATACTTTTCCTGTAGGCCGCGCAAAATGGCAATCGTATCCTCCAGACTCGGTTCGTCCACTAAGACCTTCTGGAAACGTCGCTCTAAGGCCGCATCCTTTTCGATGTACTTACGGTACTCGTCCAAAGTCGTCGCACCGATGACATGCAACTCACCGCGCGAAAGCGCAGGCTTAAGCATGTTGCCGGCATCCATCGACCCTTCGGTCTTTCCGGCGCCCACAACCGTGTGCAACTCATCGATAAAGAGAATGATTTTGCCTTCGGCCGTCGTCACTTCCTTGAGTAACTTCTTAAGGCGTTCCTCAAATTCGCCGCGGTACTTAGCACCGGCGATAAGACCTGCCATATCCAAGGACAAAATCACCTTGTGTTTGAGGCTATCGGGAACTTCACCGTTGACAATACGCTGGGCAAGCCCCTCGACCACGGCCGTCTTACCGACACCGGGTTCACCGATAAGCACCGGGTTGTTTTTCGTGCGGCGCTGCAAAATCTGCATCGTGCGACGAATTTCATCATCGCGTCCGATTACAGGATCGATTTTTCCGAGGCGAGCACGTTCGGTTAAATCCACAGTGTAACGCTTGATGGCATCGCGACCGGACTCCCCTTCGACATCTTCGACCTTTTCGCCGCCGCGAATCGCGTCAATAGCAGCCGAAAGAGCACCGCGCGTCACACCGAAACGGCTCAAAAGCTTAGAAACTTCGAGCGAACCATCCGTTAACGCCAGCAAAAAGACTTCCGACGAGATAAACGAATCGGAGCGTTTTGTCGCTTCCTTTTCTGCCAAGTTAAAGGCACGAACCGTGTCGCGACTGACTTGAATATCCCCGCCTGTTCCCGTCACTTTCGGGAATTTGGCAATCGCATCGGTCACGGCCTCGCGAATTTGCTTGGCATTGGCGCCGGCCCGTTCAAAAAGACCGTTAGCCACCCCTTCCTCGTCGTCCATAATGGCTGCAAGGATGTGTTCCGGTTCGATATATTGGTTGTCATTGGACAAAGCAAGCGATTGTGCTTCGGCAAGTGCCTGCTGAAACTTTGTCGTTAATTTGTCTTGTCTCATACGAATCTCCTCGAAAGAAGCAAGGAACCTGGATAACTCCTCGGAATTTGCAACTTTCCATGCCCCCTATATGGGGATTTTTTAGGAGATTTCAAGACAGCCGCGTCCGGTGAAAGGCGACAAGAAAAACGCCGTCTTCACCGACAAGGCAAAAACGGCGCTTAGTGAAAATTATTTTAAATCAGTCTTTAAGGTAGTACTCTACCGTCGTGACAACACGGATGTTTTTCACCTCGGGCGTAAAGTTGTCGCGGTTGGAGATGGAGAACTGTCCCTGGTTGGCCCGGCGAATCTTTCCGAGCGTGCTACCGGAATCTTCGGCAAATTTCAGTGCCGAAGCCCGAGCGTTTTTCGTTGCCTGTTCGATCATCGCGGGCTTGACGGAGTTAAGACCCGTAAATTCGAACGTCGTCTGCCAACTGTAGTCATTGGCAAGGGCCACGCCTTCTTGCAGTAGCTCGCTTTGCCGCTTCATTAGGTCAAGAACCAAGTCGACCTTGTCGGTCGAAACCGTCACGGTTTGGACCATGTTGTAGCGAAACGCCTTGGGTTGATTGCTGTAGTTATCGGCCTGAGCATCCGTGACGGTCGGAGCCGCTACGGAGATTTCGGCATCCGAAAGCCCGGCTTTCTTTAAAAAGGCCACCACCTGGTTTTGACGTACGCGAATTTTGCCGTAAACCGCCTGTAGGTCGTTTCCGAGTTCCCGATACCCCACGGGCCACGTCACGCGGTCGGCTTTGACAACCTGTTCTGCCAAGCCCTTAACCGTCACAACGCGATCACGACTCACGAGATCTTCGATTCCCGAACCGATTTGATTGCCGAGCAATGCCGCACCGGCCGCAATACCGACGGCCAAAATCAAACTTGAGACAATAGGTTTACATTCCATACGATTCTCCGCATAAAGTCTTGCAACAGATACCGAACTGTCTTACGGGAAATTGTACGGTGCAAAATCTCCCGTGACGACCATATTTACCGACTTTTACGGATATCGATTCCAAACATATCCAAAATTTGCTCCTGCATGGGGGTCGCATCTCGATAAAAGCGACGTCCGTCTACTGTTTCTACTTGCTGAAGCGAATCAATCTCCCAGAGCACAGCATGCGCAGGCTGTCCCCAAGGTAGTTTTTCGTGATTCTGGTTAATTACCCGACGCAGATAGCTTCGCAAAATCTGGGCAATAAACTGAATGAACACGCGAACATAGAGATTGTGCGGTGTATAAACATCGAGGCGATAACAGTCCTCATCTTTTTGCAAATCACTGAAGAAGTTCTCCGTTGTATAACGCAACTCGCAAGCAATCATTGCTTCGGCAGGATCTTTAAATTGAGAACTCAATATCGCAAAATATCCATTATCTTCATCAAGAAGGCTGCCGGGGGTCACCTGGTTTTGGCAGGTACTGGATTCAAAAGTGCGGCTTCCTTGTCGGAAAAGGTCTGCCAAAAGTAAATCTTCATCGTCTGGGGGGAGACCGCTCTTTTTTGCTTGCCTAATCCTGCGTCGAATCTCCTGAATAAGACGGTCTTTGCACTCATCGCTATAGGCAACATGGTACAAGTGAATATGCGCACGATGCTTACTAAAGGATTCGAAATGTGAAAACGTGCGCAATTTAATCCGCACGTCATAGCGCAAAAATGGCGGAAGACTTTTCCATTCACTCTCATCTGCCAACAACCGCTTCGCTTTATCAAGAGTTTCCCGAAGTTTCGGGAACTTCCAAAACGGGACATCAACCGTAAACTTCACGCCCCTGTTGAAAAACTGTCGGAAGTTATCCTCCATGGCAAAACTCCGATCGAAAACCAAGCGTTGCGGTGTCCCGTCCAATCGAGAAATTGCCGCAAGCGTTTGAGCAACACTGGCCTTCTCGGTCTCAACCCACGGCAACATGCCGAACCACAATGGCAACAGAGTTTTGTCATCCATAATAAGCAAAATTCGAATCTCGGGTAATCGAAGCGAATCCCGACGAAGTCCGTGCATGACATCAGACACTCCCTTGCCGATTCGAGCTTTCGGCATCATGGTAAACGGCAGCCGATTTTCTCTCGGACTCGTAGCCAGCCAAAGCGAAAGAAATTGTGCAATCGCTTTTGAACTAACCTCTCGGAAAAGGCGCCGGATTTCCTCAATTGTCACCGGACTTTCACTCGGGAGTTCTCGGCTCTCCGACCAAACACAAATCTTGGCAAGCGGAAATGGGCTCATCATCAGCGCAAAATAAGCCAACGAGAGAAGATCGCGAGCGTTTTTCTCTCCGAAAACATGCTCGAGCATGTCCCAAAGGGGCATTTCCCTTGCAGCATGGTTCAAAATAAGGGAGATACCAGCACGCTTAACCGAACGAATAGAAGCATCGGGAGGAAAGTCGTTCTCTTGAAGGAGTTTGTTCTCACGCCAGCGCAAATACGCCAACTCATGCGGCGTTTGAACAAATAGGAAGAAGCAGTCCCAGGCACGTTCGTTAAAACGGTACTTTCCGCCCGATAGAGACCCAAGGAATATTTGCGTTTTGCTTTGCTTTTTTCCCACTCGGTCCCAAGAGTTGGTAACTGCGTAGAAATTAAGTCGCGCACCGCTTTTGCGCTCAGACAAATATGTCCCCTTGGCTACTGGAACAGGTGTATTTTTTCCCATGTATCCTACCCCAACCTAGGTAAAGGTGCTTAGTGCCTTATTTTAAAAAGAAATTTATTCCGAAACAAAGATACAGTTTCTGGTTGTCGGTCTTGTAATGCACAAAGCAGTTCCCGTCGAACACCTCCAAACCAAGCACAAACCCCTAGCAATTCTCTTTGAACTCCTCTTTCCTTCTTCCCAGAACCTGTAATAAAAACATTACAACTTAATACAAGTTTCAATAACTTGACCATCGTCAATATTCTTTAAAAACAAAGTAAAACTCCGTTTTTCTTGCATTTTACACATTGACACAATCATATAAAACCCTACAATAGATTACATCTTCGGGGTTCTTGTCCGAGGATGTTTCCATTAACCAACAGGAGGACTTATGAAGCTGTCGAAACTTACGCAGGCCGTCATGATCGCTTTGCCTCTGGCATTTGCGCTCTCCTGCGCTACTCCGGACGCCTTGGCTGCGCGAGGGAATCCCAATGCCAAAGTCGGGCAACCCTCACAACCTGTCTATGACGTTGTCGTTGATTACGATGTCAAAATCAAGCTACGCGACGGAACAACGGTCGTTGCCGATGTGCATCGTCCCAAAACTCCGGGCAAATACCCCACGCTGATGGAAGGCACCCCCTACGGCAAGAACGGCTCCTCGGAAATGAGCAAGGGAACTCATGCCTACTTTGTTCCGAGAGGCTACGTTGTCGTTTCGTGGGAATCTCGTGGTTGCAAAGGATCGGAAGGCGAAAGAAATTTGCATGTCCAAGAGCAAAATGACTGCTACGACGTCGTCGAATGGATTGCCAAACAGCCCTGGAGCAACGGGAAAGTTGCCCCAATCGGCGTTTCCTACATGGGCCAAGTTCAATTTAATACCGTGATTGCGCAACCGCCGCATCTTACCTGTGCGCTTCCCGGTCTTACGGCCAATGACTTGTGGCGTGAATGGTATTTCCGCGGTGGTGCAATGGAATATGCGTTTGCAGCCTCCTGGGCATCCCTGACATTCGGAGGGGATTTAGCCAAACGCAACCTGACAAAGGAACAAGCCCAGGCATGGGATGAGACTAAAGCTCTTGTCGAAGCGGACAAAGAATCTTTCTTCTCCGTAATCCCGGCTGCCGATTTGGAATTAGCTCAAATCGGAGATAAGCATAATCTCCTGAAAGAGTGGGCAAGCCACTACAAGGACGGCCCATACTGGTGGTTACGCGACCCGAAGACTTACTACCAAGAAATGAACGTTCCGATGATGCATATCGGCGGCTGGTACGATGTCTTCCAACCAGGTTCCTACCACGCATACAACAACGTGCGTCAACTAGCGCCGTCATCGCTGGCTCGTGACAATCAATCTCTTGTCATCGGTCCGTGGACACACTTAGCTCCGCTTAGTACAAAGCAAGGCGAAGTCGAATATGCACCGGGTTTGAAAAAAGACTTTTACCATACAGCGCGTCTGGAGTTCTTCGACTACTGGATGAAAGATATTCAGCATGCTGGATACGATGCTCAAAAACCCGTCCGCATCTTCGTTATGGGCGAGAACAAGTGGCGTAGTGAAAACGAATGGCCGCTTGCGAGAACGAAGTACACCAAGTACTACTTAAATCCGTTAAAGAGCGGAACAATTGAATCGCTCAATGACGGTCGCCTCGTAACTTACGCTCCGAAGAAGATGAACAAGCCGTTGACGTACAAGTACGACCCGATGAAACCGACCCCGACACGTGGAGGAGCGACGTTGTACTCGTTCCCATACGGACCGGACGGTGCCCCGGGAGCCGGACCTCTTGACCAGAGTCCGATTGACAAAACGATGCTGACGTTTACAACGGAAAAACTGACCAAGGCTACGGAGGTTACGGGACCGGTTAAGGCTGTTCTGTACGCCTCCTCCTCTGCAGTCGATACCGACTGGGTGGTCCGCGTCACCGACGTCAGTCCTGACGGCAAGTCCATCACCGTTGTTGACGGCATTCAACGTGCACGTTTCCGCACCTCCGGAACACGCCCGTCGCTTTTGGAACCCGGAAAGATTTACGAGTTCGAAGTTGATCTCTGGGCGACAAGTTACGTCTTCAAACCCGGACATCGGATTCGCGTGACGGTCAATTCCAGTTCTTTCCCGCGTTGGTCTCGAAACATGAACGTGGCCGAGGTTCCGGAATTTGCCAAGGAACATGTTGTAGCCGACAACACAATCTACATCGATGCAAAACATCCCTCTCACGTCATTCTTCCGATTATTCCGCGCAAGTAAGGGATCGTGTATAGCAACTTAGTAGTTTTCCCGCTTCGTTTTTAGCGGAGCGGGAAACAAAGAAACTTGGAGTGATTAGATATGAAAAAGTTCTTCGCGACAATAGCAGCCACAGCCCTGATGTTTTGCATCGGCATTGCTCAAGCAGCAGGAATTCCTCAACTTAAAACCCCGATTCTCTTAACGAGTCTCGGACAAGCAGCTGATGCTCACACCATGAGCGTCCTCGCTAAACGCGCCAAAGTCCCCATGGATTTCAAGACCTTTGCTAACGGTACGGATGTCTCTAAGTACAAGACGATGTTTGTCTGCGTCGGCGTCAGCCTGAAGGGCTTCGGCTCTGCCGGCGTGAATCTTGACACAGAAACCGCTCGCGCTAACGACATATTCAAGAGCGCCAAGGCCTCCGGGATTTACACAATTCTGGTCCACATCGGCGGATCGGAACGGCGCGACCAGATGTCTAACAAGATGCTTGAGATTGCGATGCCCCACGCTGATGCCTATATCGTCTACGACCAGGCAAACGCTGACGGCTACTTCACCAAGAGCGCCGGGAGCAAGCCTTTAGTTCTTCTTCCCAAGACGATGAAAATGATCAATCTCCTGAAGGAACTGAAGTAATCTAGAAACGTAATTCCTCCGCTTGCCGTCCTCTGAAATTTTCTTCGAAAAGACGATTGCCGGGGACGGCAACAAAGCAGTATCCACGTCTTTCCTGGAAGGAAGAAATATGATGACTCATTCTCACGGTGATGCAATGTACATCACGGCGAGCATAGCCCTTCTTTCAATGGCGCTTTGCTATCTGCTGATTATGTACCTTGGGAAAAGGTACAAACAAAACATTCCCATCGCCATAAACCTCTTTGTATCCGTTGGTGTCAGCGCAGTCGTTACAGGTTTCGGCATTCCGTTTCGGCATTTGTTCGAAGGACCGGTCTGGTACATTTATATCAACTTAGTAATCTTCTGCGGAATGATTTTTCTAACCTGTATGAAACAGGCCGGGAATCTGGACTGCATCGCCTACGACATTTTGGTCAACTTCCGTACTCGTCCGACAATTCTGTTCTGCCTTGTCACGCTACTGCTTTTCTTCCCTGGCATGGTCACCGGTGTCGGCACAGCCGCTGTATTAAGCACGGGACTCGTGTCGATTGTCATTCTGCGCGTCTGCAAGATCCCGAATCTGAAGATTGCTGCCATCGTTGCGATGGTCACTTCCATCGGAGCGGCGGCCCCTCCCGTAAACCTTCCGGCCATTATCATCGCGAGCGGTATCAATATGCCCTACGAGGGGTTTACGAATATCCTTTTGGCCCTGACTGTTCCGACCGGTCTTTTCACAATCTTTTTTCTCGGCTACAAAGATTACAAAGTGCCGACACTCGAGGAAGTCGAACAAGCTCTTCCCAAGCCGTACCGTAAGAACTTTATTGCTCCCTATGTTCCGCTGCTTGTGGTCATCACGATTATGTCGCTTATTCGCATCTTCCCAGGGCAATTCCCCGACATCGTGACCCCGATGGTTTTCATGGTCGGTTCTGTTGTTGCCATTTTCTGCGGCAAGAAGTTCAACTACGTGGAGGCGTGCAAAGAGGGAGTACGCGGAGGCGTCTTCTCGACCGTTGCTTTGATTTTCGTAGTCGGTGCCGTTGTTCAGGTTACAACGCTTACCGGTGCTAAGGGGCTACTTGTTCTCGGAGCCATGGTCTTCGGATCAATTGCTCCGGTTTTAATGTATTTAGCTATCGGTGTCAGTCTTCCGCTCTTAGGCGGTGTATTAACACACCTAGGCGCGGCCGTCATCCTCGGCATCCCCTTTACGCTTGCGATGGTCAGTTCCAATCAAATTGCTGTCGTAGCCGGCTGTTCCATGCTATGTGTACTGGCACAAGTCGTTCCTCCGTCGGCTCTAGGCGGTTATTTCGCTCAAGAACTAACCAAGGAACCGAATTACGCCCCCATTCTTCGGATGTGCATGGTTCCGTTCTTGGTCTGCGTTGTCTTAAGCATGATTGAACTGGCGTTTGCAAATCAGTTCGCTGCTTGGTTTGTTCCCTTCTAAGGAGATTGAACAATGCCTCCTCTTTATATAACCGTCATGGGCATGTATACCGTACTGACAGGATTCATTCTGTACCTGCTCTGCTCCAATCTTTTTAAAGCAAAGGACATCTGGGAGCAATTGATGGCATTGCTGATTATCGTGCCACTGTTTATGCGCTTCCTGTTCATCAAGTAGGTGATCGTATGGCAATGAATTTGAAGAAAACCGCAATCGGAGTTCTGGCGGCTAGTGTTTTAATCAGCGCCGCCCTGACCTACAACTACGCGCAAATGTGGAAGGACGACTTGATTATCCCCGGCGACGGCGTCACCGAAGTCAAGTGGTTAAGTGACTACCTACCGCAACTGAAGGGTTCTTTAGGGGATACACGCGTCTACATTATGGAGGGTGAAGAGCCGGGAGGAACGTTCCTCGTCATCGGCGGCACACACGCGGACGAACCCGCCGGATGGAGCACGGCACTTGTCCTGGTTGAGCACTGCAAAGTCAAAAAAGGCCGGGTTATCGTTATGACACACTATTCAAATACGGGCTTTACGTCGAATTATCCGCAGGAAGCTCACGCCCAGTACATTTACTTGACCACCCAAGACGGTAGCAAACGAAAATTCCGTCACGGATCTCGTACCGGCAACTCTGCAGAGCACTGGCCCGATCCGGAAGTGTTCATTCAATATCCGCATAAACAAAAGTATTCCGGCGAAGAATGCCGGAACCCGAACAGATCTTATCCGGGGCGTCTGAACGGAACTTTTGCTGAACGCGTCTCCTTCGGAGTTCAACAATTAATCCGCAAAGAAAACGTTGATATGCAAATTGACTTGCACGAAGGACAACCGGAGTATCCCTTCATTAACGCCATCAGCGCGCACAAACGTGCGCAGGACGTGGTTTCGATGGTTCAGTTGGAAATGCAGGAATATGACCTGGCCATCGGAGCGGAAGTCTCTCCGGACTCGTTCCGCGGATTAAGCAACCTGGAAATGGGCGATATGTTTCCGAATCTGTATGCCATGACTTCGGAAACGGTCAATGCAAACCAAGGAAAGATTCGTGGTATCACCGATGAAAATCTTCCGGTCGACGGGGTCGATGCTTTCTATGATAAGGCTTCGGAACTCGGGTATCTTTTCACTCCGTGGGTAAAGGGCGTCGGAGCCCCGCTTAAATTGCGTGTCGGACGTAACGTCCAAGAACTGCAAGCTATGACACATGCGCTTGCCGATGTCGTCGGGGTTGAAATTGAATTTGAGCGCATTCCCTCGTACGAGGATATGATGAAAAATGGAGTCGGCTATTACTTACATCCGCTTCCCAAGAACCCACAGTATCCTGGGTTCCGCGCTCTTCCAGGTGTCTGGCGCTTAATCAGTGAAAACTTCTGGTAATCGCTTTTCTCCAAAGCGTTGGGTATGAAGGAGAAGGTGAGAGCTTCTCCTTTTTTTTCAAAACCTTGCTTTGGTAGAATCGATTCAGGTACCGGGGACCGATTCGATGCTCTACTCGATTTGTCTGCTTTTCATCCTTATTCCACTCGCCATAGAGTGGCATCAGATAATTCGAGCCCGACGGAACATTCCGATTCGCATTCATGTACACGGAACACGAGGAAAAACTTCCTGCGTAAGGCTCATTGCACGGTTACTAAGGAGCTCGGGGCTGACAGTCCTTGCCAAAACAACGGGAGATGCTCCGGAACTCATTACACCAGACGGGGAAACCCACCGGTATGTCCGTCGGGGTCCGGCTCGCATAACCGAACATGTGAACGTTTTGCTAAAAGCCGCAAACTGCAACGCTGACGCCCTTGTTGTGGAAGGGATGGCCCTTCAAAACGAGACGATTTCCTTTTCCGAACACATTCTTCAAGCGACGCATTACGTTGTCGTCAATGTTCGTCCTGACCATGCCGAAACCATGGGAAACGGATGCGAGGGCGTTTGCAGTACCCTCTCGCACGCCCTCCCCAAAAATGGGATTCTCTACACAAGCAATGAGGATACCGAGCCTTTGATACAGAAGGCGATAAATAAGAACATTCCCGTCCGAGTCATTCCCTGTGATTCGCTTTCTCAATCGCCCGTCTTAGCCACAAATCTGTGTCGAGACATTTTGAAAAAACACGGTCTTACTTTGGAAGATTCGATCTTCGAGAAAACCAGGCCGTACCACTTCTCTTGGATTCAAAATAGTCTCGTTTTCGATTTTTTCGATTACTTTTCCGCCAACGATGTGGTCTCAACGAATCTTTTACTTCAAGCTCGTGATGACATCCAAGAACCTTCCCTGCGAGTCGCCATCCTTTCGACCCGTTCCGACAGACCCCTGAGGACATTAGATTTCCTGCGGTTTCTCAATCATTCCGATTTGTTTGACGTACTGGCGTTTGCCGGAAACCATAAGGGAGTATCTCGACTCTATCTACTCTTTCATAAAAAGGGTTTTGATGACAAATCCGTCCTTTTTTCTGACTCTCCGAAAGATATTTTGGATTGGTTAAGCGGCAAAGCTATCGAAAAAAACATCCGACACATTTCGCTAACAGGCTTAGGAAATGCACACGGTGCAGGCGAACGTTGGCGAACTTATCTCGAAACATTCCGGACTTCTGACCATGCTCATTGAATCTATCGCTTTGGGACTTGTATACGGTTTCTTTCTTTTCGAATGGTCCGGCATTGTGGCAGGCGGGCTCATTGCCCCGGGTTACATGGCACTTTACTTAAACGACCCGATTTCCATAGCGGCTTGCCTGACAACAGCCTTAGTTACGATGGGGCTTGTTCAGGTGCTTTCTGGCTACACGCTTCTTTACGGAAGACGTCGCTTCATTGTCTGCGTCCTCATTGCCTTTTTTCTTCAGTGGACAGTGGTCGGCAGTCTGATGGGGATGGATTTCGCCCATGGGAAACTTGATTTAATCGGGTTCATTATTCCAGGACTACTGGCCAATGAAATGCAACGACAAGGCGTTGCTGTGACACTTGCTGCCTTGTTGGTTTTAACTTGTTTCGTTTGGCTCTCATTGCGTTTGCTCTCGTTACTATAAGCAGGAACCGCAATGTCTTATGTCACTCTTTCCTCTCACAAGCGTTTCCTTCTCGGCACTCTGAGTGTCGTGTTGGCTCTGGTTGTTTTCTTCGTCCAGGTAAACACTCCTGGATTTGAAACATCACCGATAGCAAGGCAGGCTGCTCACGCAACACAAAAAGCTTACGCAGAGATTCTCAAATGGCGCCTGGAAAAAGGAATCCCCATTGATTCGTCGCTTGATCCGAACGGTACAGGGCTAATCGGATGCGAATATTCTGACATTACGTCAACCGTCGGGGATTTGAAAGCAAAACAACTCTCTGTGAATCCGGCGTTCTCGGCCCTGATTACCATATGGCTTTACGAAGCCGGCGTCCGACAGGGAGACAGCGTTGCTGTTTCTTTTTCAGGTTCTTTCCCGGCTCTTAACATTGCAACGCTTTGTGCACTCGATGCCCTCGGAGCCAATGGCGTTGTTTTTTCTTCTGTCGGGGCCTCCGTATACGGAGCGAATATTCCCGGTTTTTCCTGGCTTGACATGGAAAAGCATTTGAAAGACAAAGGCCTAATTACCAATCACACTCGATTTGCTTCACTCGGTGGCATTGCTGACACGGAAGGAGGCATCGACGGAACAGGAATTACAATCGCAGAGAAATCCATATCAGAAAACGGCGCTCGCTACATTCGGGAAGGAACCCCAAAGTCAGTCGTACGCGACACCAAAAGGCGGATGCAACTATATTTTTCGGAGGGGATGCCGAAAGCTTTCGTGAATGTCGGTGGCAATATCACAAGTCTCGGCTGGGTTCCGGAAGCGGCATTGCTTGCCAACGGACCTCTCAATCTTGACCGCATTCCTTCCGTTACAAGTTCGGCTCGTGGCACTATTTTTCGCATGGCAGAAAAAGGAATCCCTGTCATCCATATTTTGAACATCAAGCGTCTCTCGAACAGGTACCACGTTGCTACATATATCGGGCAAGACAATCTGGATCTCGCATTCTCGAATGCTCGAAAATCTCACCTAATTACTACAGCACTTGTCCTTCTTGTCTGGGGCGGACTGTGCCTAGTGACCCTTATTCCCCGAGCGCATCTTCCGTTCTCGCGCCGATAAGCAGTTGCTTCATGCGCGCACCCGACGCATACACATGATTCATCATCGCGGCAGAGGCAAGAACCGCATCTTTTCGACTAATTGCTTGGAGAATGACGGCATGTTCGTTGTCCTTCGGACGATATGTCATGCGCGACTTCTGCAGTAATCCACTACAACAATCAATTCCCTGCAAAATGGTTTTCTGCATTTCTTTAAATGCCTGGCAGTAAAACGGGTTGTGTGTTGCTTCGGCAATAGCACAGTGGAATTCAAAATCGTGTGTCAGATGATCCAAATAACGAGATGCCGTCCGTTTACAGTTCGCCCGATATGTATTATCAATATTCCTTTTATCCAACTCCGTTGCCGCCATCGCAGCTTTCGCCGCAATAGCCGCCTCTAATCCCGCGCGATAATCAAAGACCAGTAGCAAATCCGCAAGCTCACGGACATGAACAAGCATAGAAATGTTTGCCGAATCGACTCGAACAAGATAACTACCTGATCCTTTTTTTGATACGACATAACCATCATCGCGTAGCCGCGACAAAGCCCCCCGGACAATCGGTCGAGAAACGTGGAACTCCTGAGCAAGTTTGAGTTCTCCAGGTAGCCTCGATCCCGGGCTGTACTTACCTGTCTGGAATTGATGTAACAATTCCTCGTAGACATAATCGCTTAAAGATACGGAATGAACAGGCATCAGAATTCTCCGAAGGGCTGAACAACTTTTGACATCTCCTCATGTTAGCGAATAAAAAGTTCAGCCCTATTCCTGTGCGTCTCCATTCCTTTTCTTGCGCACAGCTCGCAAGCAACAGGGCGAGAAATTTTTCTTGTTATTTCATCACCTTCCGTAATACAATGAGCGACAGTTTTTCCAATAAACAAGAAAACATCGGTCCAATCGCGTCCACTGCGAGGGGAAAGATGCAGTTACTTAAAGGAAGATGAAGTGGCTACTCTCATTCGTCGTCGCGCCTTGATTGCGGGCGCATTAAGCCTTTGTGCAACAATCAGTCTGCCTTCCGTGAGCTTCGCTCAGGTCGGAACCGGCAACAAACCCATTCGAATCATTGTTCCGTATTCTCCGGGCGGTCCCTTGGACGTCTCGGCGCGTGCCATTGCCGAATCCGTTAAAGACGATTTGGGCAACGTCATCGTGGAAAATAAACCCGGTGCCGGCGGCAACATCGGCGTTTCCTATCTGGCACACCAGAAACCGGACGGCATGACGCTTTGCGTCGGCGCCGTTGCCACGCACGCCATCAACCCGAACCTATTTAAGAAGCTTCCTTATGACCCGATTAAGGACTTCCGACCCGTCACACTCATTGCGCACGTTCCGAACGTTCTCGTGATTACGCCGGCTTTCCGAGATAAAACCGGCATTAAGAGCGTTGCCGACCTGATTGCTTACTGCAAGAAGAACCCGGGCAAACTCAATTACGCTTCGGGCGGAAACGGCTCGGGCGGCCACATGTCCGGTGAGCTTTTAAAGGCCATCGAACACATCGACATGGTCCACATTCCGTTTAAGGGCGCAGCTGCAGCGCAGCTTTCCGTCCTGGCCGGACAGACCGACCTGATTTTTGACAACCTCGCCAGTGCCAATGCCAACATCCTGGCCGGAAAACTCATTCCGCTTGCCGTGACGACACCGACTCGAGCCAAGGCTTTGCCCAATGTCCCGACAATGATCGAATGCGGAGTCAAGGACTTTAACATCTCGACGTGGTACGGTCTTTTTGTGCCGGCCAAGACCCCGGATGCGGTCCTTACCCGTTTGAATACGGCGATTACGAAAGCCTTAAAGAGCGACACGTTAAAGAGTCGTATTTCTAAGCTCGGCGGCGAAGCCTCTCCGTGCTCACCGGAAGAATTCTCCGCGCTCATTAAGAGCGAACTGAAGAAATACAAGCACGTCGTCGAAGTCTCGGGCGCTCGTGTGGATTAATTGTTGTTACGATGCCGGGCATTCAGGCGCGTCAGCTCCTGAATGCCCCGGTGCTCCCCATTTGTCATGAAAGTTAAAAACGCCAAAGATTTTTGGGCCGGCATCATGTTTGCCGCACTCGGAGTCTTTTTCATCGTTTTCGCACAGGAAAACGAGATGGGCTCGGCCGCCCATATGGGACCGGCATTTTTCCCGACGTTGCTCGGCGGACTACTCTCTGTCATCGGTCTATATATTGCCCTTCTCGGCCTGCTGTTTCGACCGACTCTTAGTGACGGAAAGATCGAAGCCTTTCACTGGGACATCCTCGGCTGGATTCTCGGTTCCGTTTTCGTTTTCACGCTTCTTTTAAAGCCCCTCGGTCTGATGGTATCGCTTGCCGTCATGATTATTCTTTCGCTTTTAGCCGAGCGAAAACTCTATTTGAAAGAAACAGTAGCCTTAATCGTGGTTCTGGACTTTATCGCCTGGGCCGCCTTCGTTTACGGCATCGGCATGATTGTGCCGGTTTGGCCGTCTTTTCTGCACTGACGGAGGACTGACTCATGGATTTAATCGGTAACCTCATGATTGGTCTTGAAGCCGCTGTTTCACTTCAAAACCTTTTTTACTGCTTGGTCGGCGTCACCATCGGAACCCTCATCGGTGTGTTGCCGGGCATGGGACCGGTGGCTGCCGTCGCCATGCTGCTTCCGGCCACCTATGCTTTAGATCCTTCGGCTGCCCTGATTATGCTTGCCGGCATTTATTACGGCGCCCAGTACGGCGGATCGACAACGGCCATTCTCGTGAATATTCCCGGAGAAGCCGCTGCCGTCGTCACCTGCATCGACGGGCACAAGATGGCCAAACGCGGACGCGCCGGAGCCGCACTCGGCATCTGCGCTATCGGTTCGTTTATTGCCGGTTGCTTTGCCACGCTGTTAATTGCTGCCTTTGCGCCACCTCTCATTGCCGTCGCCTTTCAATTCGGACCGGCTGAGTACTTCAGCCTGATGGTTTTGGGTTTGGTCGGTGCCATTGTTCTGGCAACGGGATCGATTCTCAAAGCCATTTGCATGATTATCCTCGGGCTGCTTCTCGGCATTATCGGAACGGACGTCAACTCCGGCGCCTTGCGCTTTACGTTCGGCATCGGAGAGTTGCAGGAAGGTATCGACTTCGTGGCCCTCTCGATGGGCATTTACGGCTTTGCCGAAATCATGAAAAACCTCGAACTCGGAGAAAAGCGCTCGCTGGTTCCGAATCGAGTCGGGTCAGTGCTTCCGAATCGGGAGGAACTGAAAGCCTCGGCCGCTCCGATTGCTCGCGGAACCCTCGTCGGATCGCTTTTGGGGGTGCTACCCGGGGGCGGTGCTCTTTTAAGTTCCTTTGCGAGCTACACCATCGAAAAGAAGATTGCCGGAAGTCGCGCCGATCCCCCGTTCGGCCAAGGAAACATTCGCGGCGTGGCCGGTCCCGAGTCAGCCAACAATGCCGGAGCGCAAACTTCCTTTATTCCGATGCTCGCCCTGGGCATCCCGTCCAATGCCGTCATGGCGCTTTTAATCGGCGCCATGATGATTCACGACATCGTCCCGGGTCCGCAGGTGATGAGTTCGAATCCGTCGCTTTTCTGGGGCCTGATTGTCTCGATGTGGATCGGAAATCTCTTTTTGATTGTCCTGAATCTTCCGATGATCGGCGTCTGGATTCAATTACTCAAAGTCCCGTATCGGTGGCTTTATCCGGCCATTCTGGTCTTTTGCTGCATCGGGGTCTACTCGATTAACAACAACATTTGGGACGTGTGGGTGACGATTTTCTTCGGAGCCGTCGGTTACCTTTTCATCAAACTCGATTGCGAGACGGCGCCGCTGATTCTCGGTTTTATTCTCGGGCCGATGATGGAAGAGAATATGCGACGTGCCTTGCTTTTAAGTCGCGGCGACCCGTTGACGTTTTTCACGAGTCCGATTTCCTGCGGTCTACTGATTGCAGCAGCCGCCCTACTGATTGTCGTGGCTGCGCCGTCCGTGCGTAGAAAACGCGAAATCGCCTTCCACGAAGATTAAGGATCGGGCGGCAAAGCACACGTTTTGCCGCCCTTTTTCTATGGAAAACACCGTTCTTCCCTGCCCGTTTTCGCAAGCACCGAGCCTCAATATGCAGGAAGTGGCCTGCGCATTCCGACCTGAGACAGGCTTTTGCGGACGTGCCGGTGCGTTAATCACACGGAAAAACGGAGTTGAGACCGTTAGACTTGCCACCGAACCGATTCCGGCCTCGTGGCTTTGTCCGTTTGAGTCCATCACGCAAACGGGGCTCTGGCCCCTTTTGCAAGAAAAAGACGTTCCCTTCATACGGCTTCGAAACAAAGAAGGCGAAACGCTGCTTTTAACGCAGTTACTTGAAAGGCTCTTTGCACCTTACCCGGTACGCCCCGACAAACAAGGGAGCGATGTCATCGAACGGCGCAAAGCCTTCTGGCGATACACCCTCGTCGATGCCCTAAAGAGCCCCTCGGTTCGATTGCTCCGCGAATTGATCGAAGCACAAGACGGAGCAACCCCCGTAGCCCTGAACGAATGGTGGTGCGGTCCCTCACCGACGCACGAAATACGCCGCAACGGAACGTTTTATCCCCCGCGCACAAGCGCCAAGCCCCTCATTGACTGGCTACTGACCGGCATTAATCACAGCGCCGCGCAACCCGTGCGAGAAAAAGACGATATTCCCGCCATCCCCGTCCTTTACGAAGATAAGGACATTCTCGTCGTTGACAAGCCGGCAAAACTTGCCTCCGTTCCGGGAATCAAAGAACTACTTGATGCCAAGACACTCCTTGAGAGCACCGAAGGCCCCCTTTTTGTCGTTCATCGGCTCGATACGGACACATCCGGCATCCTTCTTTTTGCCCGAACCCAAAGCGCCCTGGCAACGCTAAGCGAAACATTTCGCACCAGCGGCGCCATGAAGTGTTACCGTGCGCGCCTTGCCAGCGTTCCGAGTAAAGAGTCCGGAACCATCGACCTTGCACTTTTCCCGAATCCGACGGACACGCCGCGACAATGCGTTATCCCGACAAGCGCCGGCGGAAAACCTTCGGAAACCTTGTACGAAGTAACCGACCTCGTCCGCACGGCACAAGGTCCGAAAGCCCTCGTTTCTCTTTATCCGACCACAGGACGCACGCACCAGTTACGCGTGCACTGCGCGCACGCCCTGGGATTAAATACCCCGATCGACGGCGACCCCTTCTACGGTATCGGCGCTCTTGCCGATCAAGTTACGGGCAAGCGCCTGTGTCTACATGCCGCAGAGTTAACGCTTCCCCATCCGAGCAAATCCGAACTCCTACGCTTTGAGTCGCAGGAAGCCTTCCCCGATTGGGTCGATTAACCTTTCGGGGAAAGCCTTCTGGCCCTATCTTTCGGACTCGGGCTTATCGTAGTCGCAGACCGTGTGCCAAAGAAGTTCCGTTCCCTGTAGGAAGTCCTCGGTTTTCATGGCCTCGCGCCAGTTATGAGAGCCGTTTTGGTTCGCAACGAAAATCATCCCGACGGGAACCTCATTGAACTTGCGAACGAAACGATGGCCTAACGTTCAAGCCTTCTTGCCCTCGTGCGTTTTGCCTCTTCCCACCCGATGGCTTTAAAGCACGAAATCGGAAAGCCCAAGCCGGAAAAATTCCTCTATGATTAACACATCCTTAATTTCATAGAAGGTCTAAGCCCTTCGACGATTTGAAGCACATGTCAGAAGACAAACCTCCTTGTAGATTGATTCGGAGATTCATCCATGCGTGCATGTCTTGAAGCATGGATTCACCGCCAGTGGGCAAAATGCGGACTCTTTGCCTGGTTACTTTCCCCGCTTTCGCTCATTTTCCTCCTGATTACGCGGATTCGGAAAAAGCGGATTACCCCCGTAAAAGTTCCCGTGCCCGTGGTTGTCGTCGGGAACATCTACGTCGGCGGGACCGGAAAAACGCCCATTACGATTGCTCTTGCGCGCAAACTCACGGAAGCGGGACTTCACCCGGGAATCATCAGTCGCGGGTACGCCAGTTCCGGTCAACAAACGCGCCTCGTTTCCGACACCTCGCGTGCTGACATCGTCGGCGACGAACCGCTCCTTATTTTCCAAGCAACCCAGTGCCCGGTTGCCGTCAACCGCGACCGAGTCGATGCCGCGCAGACCTTACTGAAAACGCATCCTGAGGTTGACGTTATCCTCAGTGACGACGGTCTCCAACATTTGCGTTTGGCACGCGATGTGGAATTGGCCGTTGTCGGCGCCAGGGGACTGGGAAACGGCTGGGTGCTTCCGGCCGGTCCCTTACGCGAACCGCCGAGTCGACTCGATTCGGTCGATGCGATTGTTTTAAATGCGACGCATGAAACCTTAACAACCCGCACGCCGCGCTTTGTTGCGACATCCCAACTCGGGCGTGTAATCCAGCTAGCCACCGGACAAGTTGATTCAATCAACCACCTCTCCGAATGCATTGCCAAAAATCATTGGCGCACGGAAGCGGCGGCCGGCATTGCGCTTCCGGATCGATTCTTTTGCATGCTCCATGCCCATGACATTGCCTGTCGAGGCATACGCCTGCCCGATCACTTCGACTTTTCAGATAATCCCTTCTCGGCCGTTGATGCGGATATCATCTTCATTACCGGAAAGGATGCCGTCAAATGCCATCAGATTCCTCAGATTGCCCGAGACACGCGCATCTGGGTTGCCGATTTAGAGATGGTGCTCGATCAATTTCTTGTCGACCGCATTCTGGAAAAAATCCAAACACACGGTCAGTAAAGGAAACTCATGTCCATGGACTCGCGTCTTACTGAAATTCTGGTCTGCCCTGTCTGTAAGGGTCCGCTTCGTATGAACCCGGAGAAGACAGAACTGCATTGCGCCAAATGCGCGCTCGGATTCAAAATCGTTAACGACATTCCGGTTATGCTGGCCTCGGAAGCACGGGGTCTTTCGCCCGAGGAAGTCGCCAAAGCTCGCGTCAAGGACATTCGCTCATGAGTTTTATCGCCATTATTCCGTCCCGCATGACATCGACTCGTCTACCGGGCAAACCCTTAAAAGACATTGCCGGCAAACCGATGGTCGTGCGCGTTGCCGAACAGGCGACCGCCTCGGGCGCCGAACGCGTTGTCGTCGCTGCCGATTCCGAGGTGATTATCAAGGCGTGTTCCGAGCACGGCGTTGAGGCGATTTTGACCGACCCCGACCACCCGACAGGCACCGATCGCTTAGCCGAGGCAGCCGACAAACTTCATCTTTCCGATGAAACCATCGTTGTCAACGTTCAAGGCGACGAACCCCTGATTCCGCCGACCGTGATTCGGCAAGTAGCCGACTTACTGGCCTTTGACACACAAAGCACCATCGCAACGGCCGCGCATCCGATTGCTGATGTTCAAAGCTTTTTCAATCCCAATGTCGTTAAGGTGGAATTGGACGGCACCGGCCACGCCATGACGTTTTCCCGTGCTCCGATTCCCTGGCCGCGCGATGCGTTTGCCCAAGATAAAAGTAGCCTTCCCGAAGGATTGACGGCCTATCACCACATCGGTCTGTATGCCTACAGAGCCCTCTTTTTAAAGCGCTTCAGTACCCTTAAACGATCTCCGATTGAGCGCTTTGAGTCGCTCGAGCAACTTCGCGCCATGTGGTACGGCTACAAAATTGCCGTGACCGTCTTGCCGGAGAATCTCCCGGCAGGCGTTGATACGCAAGAAGACCTTGAGCGCGTGCGCTCCGTTTTTCTGAATCGATAAGTTTTTGCCGTACGCCGACCCGAAGGGCTCCGTCAGGACGGCGTTTCGGTCGTCGGCTATGCAAACGATGCGTACCTCGGCTTGGGTCAGCACGCCGATTCCGTATGGAAAGTGACCGATTACTCGTTTTAAGCCACGACCGTGTCCCTTCGGCCTTACGGATGATGGCAACGACGCTGACGCATCGCCTGGGGGTCTTCCGGGCTCGAAAAAGTGCGGTTTTTCTTTTAAAATCTGCCTGATAAGCCTAAAATAAAACCCCCTTTCGGACAGACGAGGCTCGGCCTTTGTCCGAATTTTGAGTTTTTTGTCATTTTTGGAGTACACCATGCGTTTAATCCTCATTGGGCCGCCCGGTGCGGGAAAAGGAACCCAAGCTGCTTTTATTAAAGAGAAGTTCGGCATTCCTCAGATTTCCACCGGCGACATGTTGCGCGCTGCCGTAAAAGCCGGAACCGAGCTCGGCAGAGCCGCCAAGGTCATCATGGACCAAGGTAAGCTCGTGAGCGACGACATCATCATCGGCCTTGTGAAAGAACGCCTGACGGCCGACGATTGCAAGAACGGCTTCCTGTTTGACGGTTTCCCGCGCACGATTCCGCAGGCCCAGGCCTTGCTCGATGCCAAGGTTCCCGTTGATTTCGTTCTGGAGATTTCCGTTCCGGATGAAGAAATCGTCGAGCGCATGTCAGGTCGTCGTGTTCATACGGCCTCGGGCAGAACCTATCACGTCAAGTACAACCCGCCCAAGCGTGACGGTTTGGACGATGTGACGGGAGAGCCCCTCGTGCAGCGCGATGACGACCGTGAAGAAGTTGTCTTAAAGCGCTTAGCCGTATATCATGCGCAGACCGAAGCTTTGGTCAAGTTTTACAGCGACCTGGCTAAGAGCGGATCGGCAGATGCTCCTGCCTATCGGTCCGTCTCGGGAATCGGCGCAATTGAACAAATTCGCGATCGAATTTTCGACGCGCTGAAGTAATCGGATTGACTGCGAGGTAAGACGCCGTAAGGCTTCTTGCCCCGTATTTCTATTGTTGTTTGTTTTATAAACATGTCTTTGAGGTCCTCGGCATTCGGCCGTCGGTCAAAGAGACGTTTCGGAGTTATATGTTATGACTACAGCTATCTGGCTCGCCATTGCTGCCGGTATCGTGGCCGTGATTTTCGGCCTTGTTACACGCAGCTGGGTGCTTGCCAAAGACGCCGGTAACGCCCGCATGCAGGAAATTTCTCTCGCTATTCAGCAGGGTGCTCAGGCCTACTTGGCTAAGCAGTACACCACAATTGCCGTTGTGGGTGCCGTCCTCTTTGTCGTGATTCTTTGCGTTCCGGCGCTCGGTTGGAAGACCGCTGTCGGTTTCGCTCTCGGTGCCATTCTTTCCGGTGCCTGCGGCTTTATTGGTATGAACATTTCCGTTAAGGCGAATGTTCGTACGGCTCAGGCTGCGTCCATCGGTATGAAAGAAGCCTTAGACGTTGCCTTCAAGGGCGGCTCGATTACGGGCATGCTCGTTGTCGGTCTCGGCCTGTTAGGCGTGGCCGGCTACATGGCCGTGCTGGTGCACATGGCCCCGGGAGATGCCGGTTTGTATGACACGATCAAACCCTTGATCGGTCTTGCGTTCGGTTCTTCTCTGATTTCCATCTTCGCCCGTTTGGGCGGCGGCATCTTCACCAAGGGTGCCGACGTCGGTGCCGACCTTGTCGGTAAGGTCGAAGCCGGAATTCCCGAAGACGATCCCCGCAACCCCGCCGTCATTGCCGATAACGTCGGTGATAACGTCGGTGACTGCGCCGGTATGGCCGCTGACTTGTTCGAAACCTATGCCGTCACGCTCGTCGCCACGATGATGATCGGCGCCCTGTCGACCACGGGCGACGCGATGCGCATGGTTGAATACCCGCTCCTTTTGGGCGCAGTGTCCATCGTTGCTTCCATTATCGGTACGTTCTTTGTTAAGTACATCCCCGGTAAGAAGATTATGACCGCCCTTTACTACGGTCTGATTGCCGCCGGCGTGATTGCTGCCGTGGCGTTCTGGTTTGTCGGTGACTTCGTCTTCTCCGATGCCTCGATGCTTCCGGAAGGCGTGACAACCGGTGCCCTCTTTGGCTCGGCCATCGTCGGTTTGGTTCTCACGGGTTTGATGGTTGTCATTACCGAGTACTACACCGGTACCGAATACGCCCCGGTGCGTGACGTGGCTAAGGCCTCGACGACCGGTCACGGCACGAACATCATCGCAGGCTTGGCCGTTTCCATGAAGGCCACGGCTCTTCCCGTTCTCTCCGTTGTTGTGGCCATTATGGTCAGCTACACACTCGCCGGTCTGTACGGTGTTGCCATTGCGGCAACCTCAATGCTGACAATGGCCGGTATCGTCGTGGCGCTTGACGCCTACGGTCCGATTACCGACAACGCCGGCGGTATTGCCGAAATGAGCGAACTCGATGAAAAGGTTCGTAACGTCACGGACCCCCTCGATGCGGTCGGCAACACCACCAAGGCCGTTACCAAGGGCTACGCCATCGGTTCTGCAGGCCTTGCGGCTCTGGTCCTTTTCTCGGACTACACACACGCCTTAAAGCAGGCCTTTAACATCGACTTTACCTTCGATCTTTCGAACCCGTACGTGATTGTCGGTTTGATCATCGGCGGTTTGATTCCGTACCTTTTCGGTGCCATGGCTATGGAAGCCGTCGGTCGTGCCGCCGGCTCGGTTGTGATTGAAGTGCGCCGTCAGTTCAAGGAAATCAAGGGCATCATGGAAGGCAAGGCTCGTCCGGACTACTCCAAGGCTGTCGGCATGCTGACTGTGGCGGCTATTAAGGAAATGATTGTTCCGTCCGTCCTGCCGGTTGTTGTTCCGATTCTCGTCGGCAAGATCTTAGGTCCGCAGGCTTTGGGCGGCGTCCTGATGGGTACGATTGTCACGGGTATCTTCGTGGCCATCTCCATGACAACGGGCGGCGGTGCCTGGGATAACGCCAAGAAGTACATCGAAGACGGTAACTTCGGCGGCAAGGGCAGCGAAGCGCACAAGGCTGCGGTTACGGGCGACACGGTCGGCGATCCCTACAAGGATACGGCCGGTCCCGCTGTGAACCCGCTCATCAAGATCATTAACATCGTGGCTCTGTTGATTGTCCCGATTCTCTGATTAAGATGTAGGCCCTCAATCAGGCGGCGTCTTGAAAAAGACGCCGCCTTTTTCGTGCGCTCAGCCCAAGAGACTTTCCTCTACAATCTGAGCATTTCAACCCTGTGGCGACTCTTCCGATGATCAAATCCTACCGATGTGCTTTACTCGCAATGGTACCGGCCGTTCTTGTAGCCTGTTCCTCTACGCCCTCCGAACAAACCCCGCCGACGGCTCGGGCACACTATTCGGAATTTACCGATTCGACGTGGCAACCCGAGTCGTACGTACGGGCTCCGTATGGGGCCGCTGAAATTGTCCTTCCGATTACCCAAGCTCTTATGGACGGCGCCCACGCCTTTGACGGAACCGATGAAAGCGTGTTTCGCCTGGAGAGCAGCGGAGATGAAACGTACGTTGTGACCGAGACGCGTCACGGGGCCGGAGAAAAAGCCTTAAGTTGGGGAACGGGGGCCTCCGTGCTGTACCGTAACGGCCTCGCGGTAACCGACTGGGGTAAAGCCAATGCCCGCCTTCTTCCCGACGGACGTCTGCTTGTCAAAGTGCGCGGCAAAGCCGATGTCAATTACGCTGTGAAACTGACGGCCTACAACATTGCCGGTAAGCCGATTCGCCAGATTCTTCGGGATGCGAACAATCAGCCCGACACCTTGGCTTGGTACATGCGCGAAGATAAGGTCTTTCCGAGCGGCTCGGTTGCCTATCGCTTTACCTACTGGCTCGGCGACAATGAAGTGATTCAACCGTTCGGCAATGCCTTTACGGGCGCCTCGACCTTAGAAAAACTCCTGAAAAATTTCACAGGCAACCAACCGTATTGCTTGTCGTACATCGACCACACACGGGCCCATCCGTACGCCGTTGCTTTTGAGAAAGACGGAGCGACGGCAAAGCGCTCGGCGGTTTTGCGCAACAAGAAGCGTGCCGTCCGTTCGGTCCAAGTGCCCGAGAAAGGGCGCTACGTTCTCTATAACGCCGATCCGGAAGCGCTTTTCTGCCAAAAAAGTGCGGACGCAACCACCGTTTCGGGTAACTGGACGATTCAAACCATTCACGGAACTCGCGTTTTGGAAATGACGCGGCCGGACACGGTTGCCGAATCGGACCTCGGGATTCAGCCGGTCAATGCAAAATCCGTCGGCATCGGATTTGCCGAAGTTTTAACTCCGAAAGCCACAACGGGCTACGTCAGGCAAGTCATTCCGGTCCGTATCCTCAAAAACAACGAACCGATTGCGGACTTTCGCATCAAATTTAACGGCATAGCAGCCGATGCCGTTCGCGATGCTCTCGTCGATGCCGCACGATCCCAAAAGGCTGAAGAAACACTCAAGAAGGAAACAACACCGTATGGTCGCTAAACTCATCGATGGCAAGAAACTGGCTCAAGAGATTCGTCGGGCCCTTACTCAGCGCGTTAAGACGCTTGCGCAACACGGACACAAGCCCGGGCTTGCCGTGATTTTGGTCGGAGAGGATTCGGCCAGTCAGGTTTACGTTCGCAATAAGATTCGTGCCTGTGAAGAAGTCGGAATTACAAGTTTCGAACATCGCCTGACAAGCCAAACGACAGAAGCCGAACTGCTCGAATTAATCGAAAAACTCAACCAAGACGACACTGTCGACGGCATCCTCGTGCAGCTTCCCGTTCCTCGGCATATTCGCGCCGAAAAAGTCATTGCGGCCATTTGCCCCGATAAAGACGTCGACGGCTTTCACGCCGTCAACGCCGGGCGGCTTCTTGTCGGCAAACACGGTCGCGAAGGGTTCGTCCCCTGCACGCCTGCCGGCATCATGCGCATGATTGATGAAACAGGTATCGACCCGGAAGGGAAAAATGCCCTTGTCATCGGACGTAGCAATATCGTCGGAAAACCCGCCGCTCTCTTGCTTTTGGAGCGCAATGCCACAGTCACCATTGCCCACAGCCGAACAAAAAACCTCAAAGACCTGGCGCGTCAGGCCGATATCCTCGTTGCCGCCGTCGGGCGCCCGCGCATGATTACCCGTGACATGGTCAAACCCGGAGCCGTCGTCATCGATGTCGGAATCAATCGCGATGAAAACAACAAACTGTGCGGCGATGTGGACACACAAGAGGTCCGCGAGATTGCCGGAGCCATAAGCCCCGTTCCGGGCGGCGTCGGTCCCATGACCATCGCCATGCTCCTGGAAAACACCGTGCGAGCCGCTGAAAACCGCCGCTCCTAACCGTTTTATTTTTTGAGATTTCCCATGACAAATCCGTTGATCGAACAGGGCGATTTACTGGCCTTTGATAACTTAGATGCCTCGTGTGTCACACCGGCCGTGCGTGTTTTAATCGCTGAGGTAAACGAGGCCCTTACTCGTGTCACAGGCAAGGCAACGCCGGCAACTTGGCAGGATGTCGTGCTTCCGCTTCACAAGGCCGAGGAGCGACTTTTTCGTGCTTGGGGAGCCGTCGGGCACTTAATGAGTGTTGTCGATTCCAAGGCCTGGCGCGAGGCGTACGAAGCCAACTTGCAGGACGTCACGCTACTTTCGATGAATTTGGCGCAAAACGAAAAGCTCTTTGCCAAATACAAAGCCATTCGGGAAAGTGAAGCGTTTGAAACCCTTACCTCCGAACAAAAGCGCGTCATCGACCATACGCTCCGCGATTTCAGGCTAAGCGGCGCAGAACTACCTGAAGAGAAAAAGGCCGCCCTTAAAGCCATCGCCCAAGAAACCGCCGAGCTCTCGCAGCACTTTAGTCAAAACCTCCTTGATGCCACAGACGCGTTTACGCTTGACTTTGAGGATGCCGCGCCCTTAGCCGGAATTCCGCAAAGTGCACTGGACCTGTATCGAGCACGCGCTAAAGCGGCGGGCAAAGACGGGTATCGAATCGGACTGACGGCCCCCGATTATTTGCCTGTCATGCAGTACGCTCAAAACCGCGAACTGCGTCACACACTACACAAAGCCTACGCAACACGCGCTTCGGATTTAGGCCCCGCCGAGCGCGACAACGGTCCGATTATCGAACGCCTCCTTGTCCTGCGAGCCCAAGAGGCCGAACTGCTCGGATTTAAAAACTACGCCGAGCTGTCGCTTGCAACTAAGATGGCCGAAAGTCCCGAGGCTGTCATTGCCTTTTTAACCGACATGGCAAAGCGCGCCCGTCCGTACGGCATTCGTGATGTCAAAGAGCTTGAAAAGTACGCTCGGGATACTCTCGACATCGATCCGCTCCTTTCGTGGGACAGAGCCTATGCATCCGAAAAACTGCGCGAAGCTCGGTACTGCTTTAACGAAGAGCAAGTGCGCTCGTACTTCCCGCTGCCGAAGGTTTTATCCGGTCTCTTCAGTCTGGCAGAAAAGCTCTTTGCCATTCGCATCACACCGGCCAAAGCCCCTGTGTGGCACCCCGATGTTCGGTTTTTCCACGTCACGGACAAGGACGGACACGTCATCGCACGCTTTTATGCCGACTTGTATGCGCGCGCCGGCAAGCGCTCCGGCGCTTGGATGGATAGTGCCCGCGATCGGGAAAAACTCGAAGACGGCTCGATTCGCACACCGGTTGCCTATCTTGTCTGCAACTTCACGCCGCCTGTGGGCGACAATCCCTCGTACCTAACGCACCGCGAAGTCGAAACGATTTTCCATGAGTTCGGGCACGGTCTGCAACACATGCTCACACGCGTGGACGTGGCTGATTTGTCCGGCATTAACGGCGTGGAATGGGACGCAGTGGAAATGCCCAGCCAATTTATGGAAAACTGGACCTGGAACTACGAAACCCTCGCCTCTCTTTCCGAACAAAAAGACACGAAAGAGCCGCTTTCGCGTGAACTTTTTGACAAGATGCTCGCGGCCAAGAACTTTCAGTCGGGCCTTTTTTGCTTAAGGCAACTGGAATTTGCGCTCTTTGACATGCGCATTCACACGGAAAAGAACCCGAACTATGCCGAGATTCTGCGTGACGTTCGACATCTTGTTTCCGTGACTTCCTACGAAGAATACGACCGCTTTGCGCAATCGTTTGCCCATATCTTCGCCGGCGGCTACGCAGCCGGTTACTACAGTTACAAGTGGGCTGAGGTGCTTTCGGCCGATGCCTTTTCCGCTTTTGAAGAAGCCGGGCTCTTTGACGCCGAAACGGCTCGGCGTTGGCGCGATGAAGTCCTTGCCACCGGCGGCAGTCGTGATGCTATCGAAAGCTTTAAGGCCTTCCGCGGCAGGGCTCCGGAAATCGATGCCCTGATGCGCCACAGCGGTCTGGCGGACCCGATTTAGCGGCAAAGCCCGTTAGGCGCACGGCTCGTCTGTTTCAAGCACCGTGCGCCACAGGGCTGTCACGGCTTCCTTTTCGGCACGCAGTTTTTCAGGCGCCACACGCACCGGCGTGTTTTCTCCGAGATTCAGGCGCGTCATGCGCTGAATATCCCGATAGGTGCGATACGCCCGAATCGAGCCTTCGGCAATCGCATTCGGAATTAATCCTAACTCGGCACTCATCGCGAGCAAGGATGAATTGCCGAGATTCCGTGTTAACTGCGGATAGCGATGCGCCTTGGTTAACACCAGCGTTTGAACGGCAAATTCCACATCGAGCATACCGCCTCGGTCCCGCTTTAAATCAAATAGGCCGGACGTATTCTTGCAACTTTCTAAAATCTTGCGCCGCATGGCGACAACGGCGCTCTGGACTGCGCGTGTCTCGCGCGGGCGACACAAAATCCGCGTTCTTTCGGCTTCAAAGGCCTTACCGAGCTCAATATCCCCGGCACAAAACCGCGCTCGCGTCAGAGCCTGATGCTCCCAAACCCACGCGCCTTCGGTCGATTCCTGATAGTGCTTAAAGTGCTCGAAACTACACACCAAAAGGCCGTCATGTCCTTCGGGGCGCAACCGGGTATCGACAGAATAAAGTTTTCCGGAACTCGTCTGGACCGTAAGCCAACTGATGACTCGTCGCACAAAACGGGCATACACGGAGGCCGCCTCGGGGGCATCGTCCTCAAAAAGAAACACCAAATCCAAATCGCTGGCATAACCGAGCTCTTTTCCGCCGAGTTTCCCGTAGCCGACAGCCGCAACCTTGGGTGCCTCTCGGTGGCGTGCCGGCGTTGCCTTCCATGCCTGCTCCATGACAAGACGCAAAACGGCATCGGCAAGCGCCGACAAGTGATCTGCCGTACGCTCGACTGTCAAAAGGCCTTGTAAGTCCGACACAAGAAGTCGAAAGACGGCGCTATGCGTAGCATCTCGAAGCACGTTTAAAAGCGCCTCGGTATCTCCCGAAAATTCAGTCAGGCGCTCCGACACATCTTTCTGCCAGGCATCCCAAATCGAAAGATCTGTATCCGGGCTGATTTCCTCGTGTGCTCCGACCAGTTCATCCAGGAGAAGCGGATGTTCGTACAAAAAGTTTGCCGCCCAACGGCTCGAGGTCAAAATCCGTGCCACGCGTTTGGCCACCGCCGGAAATTGATTAAGAAGCATCACGTAGGTGGGGCGCCCGGCAATAACTTCCAGCAATCCCAAATACCGCTCGAAAAGCGTCTCGGCATCCTGAGTAAGACCGAAAGACTCTGCCCAAGAATGCGCATTTTCCGCCAGAGTCATCACAAAAAGCGTAAAGCAATCGCGGGCCTTATCGCTTGTCGTCAGAACCTGTCCGGAAAGATCGCGAACGATGCGCCGCGAGAAGGCTTCGGCCTCCTTAAACCCGAGTTCACGCAGTTTTTCCGCAAGCTTTTCGCAGGACGCCTTGTCGCCGAAGCGCCAACCGACCGGCCAACCGCGACGTTCCAGGGGCGTTTCCTGTGTTTGGAAAATCGAATCGAAGACCCCGGAAACAAACGCGCGGACGCTCTCAAGGCGATTTCGAAGCTCAAGAGCCGTCAACCCGAGCATCGCCCCGATACGTTCGTAGGTAACCGAGTCATCGGAAAGAAAATGGGTTTGCTTATCGTCTACGTACTGTAGCGCATGCTCCAAGTTTCTTAAGAAAATGTAATCTTCAGCCAATTGACGAACCGTGTGCGCATCCAAACACCCGACCTCCGAGACAATCTCAAGCATCGGTAGCGTTTGACGTCCCTGCAACTTGCGCTCGCGCCCTCCGCGCATCACCTGAAATGTCTGAACGATAAATTCGATTTCCCGAATACCGCCGCGTCCGAGCTTGACATTGATACCGGCCTCGCGTCCGAGTTCACGGCGTACCGTCTCGGAGCGGATCATCGCGTGCACGCGACTTAAAGCATTGAGCGCTCCGAAATCCACATAACGACGGTACACGAAAGGTCGAATCATCCGGTAAAGCGCATCAACCGTGCGGCAAAAAGCAGCCGGCTCGGAAAAAACCGGGGTACTCACCACGCGGGCCTTAAGCCACGCAAAGCGCTCCCAATCTCGTCCTTGCGTCGATAAATACTCCTCGAGCATTTCGCTACTGACGACAATCGGTCCGTCATCGCCGAAAGGCCGCAAACGGCAATCGACCCGGAAAACAAAACCGATTTCGTCCGGACAATTAATAAGGGCAATCACCCGCCTCGCCAGACGTTCGAAAAATTCGTGATTGGAAACAGTACGTCTCCCTGCCTCCGACTGCGTACGACCGTCCTCGTCGTACACAAAGACCAGGTCGATATCGGAACTGACGTTAAGTTCACTTCCGCCGAGCTTTCCCATCGCCACAACGAGAAGGTCTTGCTTTGTTCCATCCTGTCCGACCGGTTCGCCGAAACGCGCGGCCATCTCCCGGGAAGCCATGGCAACCGCTCGGCTCACACACTCCTCGGCCAAGTCGGTCATCGTTCGCACAACGGTCTCATACCCGATTTGTCCGGTGGTGTCTTGAATCGCCAGCGAAATAAGGGTATCACGTCGCAAAAGCCGCATGGCCCGAGCAAGCACCTCGCACGACTTTGCTTTCAAAAGGCACTCGCTCATACGCTCACGTGTGAGGCGTTCTCGGGAATATCTGTCAAGAAGGTCTCGGTGCGACAGACCGGTTGCTGCAGAAACAGCCGCAATCGACCGCTCGACAAACGGTAAGTACGCTGCAAGAGAATAAATGCCGAGTCTTTGTTGCATAAAACGCCGTTTCTTTCCTGTGCTAAAGTGTACGTCAATAGTACCCGAAACTTCTCCGTGACGTTTCGGGGTTTTGTGTCGCAAACCCGGTTTCCGGACAATGGAACGATTTTGAAGCGCGCTTTGGAATACTTTTCCTCGCTTGTCGACTCGGCCACCTGTTTTGTGCGAGACAGGCGGGGGGTGCGTCTGTCGCTCCTGGCAGCCTTTTGGGCTCTCACAGGTTGCCTTCTTGTCTTGTCGTGCCTCATTCTGCTCACACGTTATATCGTCTTTCCGAACATCGATTCGTATAACACACGCATTGCGCAGGCCGTCTCCTCGGCTCTGAAAGTTGACATCAAAATCGGGCGAATCGAGCCGAGTTGGGAGCGTCTGTGGCCGCGGCTTTCCCTGAAAGAAGTCACACTCAAAAAGCCGGGGATGGAACATACGCTTCTGCTACCGCGCGTGGATGCCTCCTTATATTGGTCCAGTATCTTCGGAGTTCCGGCATTCAAGTCACTGCAAATCGTCGGAGCTTCCGTCGATGTCGAGCGTCTGACTGACACTCAATTTGAGATTGCAGGCTTTTGCGTTGATTTAGAAAAATCCGTATCCGATCCGGCCGGCTCCAAGCTCCTGACGTTTATTACCGAACAGGGGCGCCTGGATATCACGGGGGCAACGATTCGCTACACCGACAAGCGCCTTAAGGACGCCCGAACCATCGCCGTTAATGATTTAAATGCCACGTTTTATCCGCATCTGACGCACTGGAACTTCGGATTACAAGCCAACGCCGACGGTCAGGCTCTCGATGTCCGCGCTCGCGTCAGAAAGCCCGTCGTTTCCCGCTCGACCGACTGGACCGATTGGGCCTGGGACTTTTACACCAAATTCGAGGACTTCGACCTGAAAAAAGGCATTCCGGGGCTCTCGGAAGTAAATCCCTTTACCTCGGGAAGAGCCGACGGCGAGCTGTGGCTCTCGTTTGACGACGGCACAATCAAAAGCGTGACAACCGACGTCATCCTAAATGACGTGAGCGCCTCACTCCCGAATATGCCCCGTCCCCTCGTCACTCGGCATCTGCAGCTACAGGCTAACGCCGTACGCGACGGTCAGCACATCGAGTTGAGGGTCGGACATCTGGCCTTTATGACACGAACCGGACGCGCATTCGGACCGTTGACGGGATCTTTCTCCGTGACGACCGATTCGACGTGGTCCGATACGCAAGAAGGCTCCGTGACGCTTTCGGCCGTGGATTTGCGCGCGCTCGGACAAATCCTGCTTGAAAACGAGGTCATGCCGGCCGCCGTTCGCGACCCGATTGTGCAGTACAATCCGAGCGGCACCGTCAGTCGCGTCGATTTTTCGTGGAAAGGCTCCTACAAAGACCCGCACGATTGGCACTTTGCCTCAGACTTTATGCAGTTGTCCCTTCTGGCGCAACCGGCCTCAAGCGGCATCGGACAACCGGGATTTGCGAACCTAATCGGCTCGGTCAACGTGACGCCTCAGGCCGGTCATGTGACACTGAAAGGGGCTTCGGAAATAACGTTCCCCGGTGTCTTCGAAAACGAACGCATTTCCCTGGAGCGCTTAACCGGAAAGGTTTCGTGGACAAACGCCGAAGAAAAAGCACCGCTGACGGTCAAAATCGATAACCTTACCGTTGCCAACACCGATGTCGGTCTTTCGGGTTCGGGTACGTGGAAGGCTGTCGGCAGTAAAGCCGGATATATCGATGTTGAAGGACGAATCGACCACCTTAAAGCCGAAAGCGCTTGGCGCTATCTGCCGCTTGTCATCTCGCAGCGAACCCGCCATTGGCTCGAGGGAGCACTGCGCGGCGGCGCGGCTCGAAACGGCCGATTTGTTTTGCGCGGCGACCTTAAAGACTATCCCTGGCACGGAGCCGATAAATCCGAAAGTCATTTTTTGGCGACCGCTCGCTTAACGGGCGGACTTTTGGATTTCGTGCCGCCTCAAGCTCGTCCGCAAGACGGTCTTTGGAAAACCGGCAAACTCTGGCCCGTGGTTTCTGAAATCGATGCCGATTTGACCTTTGAAGGTGCGGGCATGCTCATCGAGGCTCGGTCGGCTAAAACGCTCGGTGCGACCGGGAAAAACATCCGCGCTCAGATTGCGCACATGGGCGTCAAGGACACGCTTCTGACGATTTCGGCCGATGCGACGGCGCCTCTTGCAACGATGAGCCAATACCTGACGGCGAGTCCCGTGGGAGCCATGCTCGGCGGCGCCTTTAACGGAGCAAATGCCGCCGGAGATGCGTCTTTGAACCTAAAACTTGCGATTCCGCTCACCGGCAACAAGAAAACACGCGTCGACGGGCTATTGACGTTCGGGAACAATGCCTTTGACATGCACTGGCCGGTTCCGCCACTTACGAACCTTAACGGAAAGCTGCGCTTTACCGAATCGGGAGCCACAAGCGAGAAATTGACGGCAACGGCCCTTAATGCCCCGGTAACGGCCACTGTTACGACCGATGAGAACAGACGCATCCGCATTGAGGCGCAAAGCCGCCTTGCGCCTGATTCCGTACACTTTTTCGTGAATACGGAACTGACGAAAGCTCTGACAGCGTACGCCAAGGGACAGACCGACATTTCGGTCGATATCGATATCGTTTCCGGCAAAGGCGTGACAGTGAGTGCCGCAACCGATTTAAAGGGCATTGAACTTACGCTTCCTGCACCGCTTACTAAGAAAGCCGATCAAGCACAACCGACGACATTTCGTTTCGAACCTTTAAAACTTGCCGACAAAAAAGGACATCTTTTAAAGCTTGAAAGTGCGAACAAAATTGATTTAGTCCTGCAACTTGCGGGCAAAGCTCCCTCCGTCACGCCTCTCGGCTCTCTCGGAATCGGCAAGAAAGTCGGGCTTCCGAATCGCGGGCTGACTTTGGACATCCGTACACCGAGCCTTTCGTACCGCGCTTGGGAAAAGGTGCTTGAAGACATCATCGAGGCCACCCAAAAAGATAGCGCAGCAGCAAGCGGCTTGAACACTCCGGTTCTTAACACCGTTCTATACGAGACCGACGCGTTCTCGTTTGACGCCATTCGTCTGACAAAGCTTAAGGGCCGTGCCCGACGTCTCGGCGATGCCGTTTGGAACTTTTCCATTGCAAGTCGCGAAACCGAAGGCCTTTTAACCTGGGACTTTGCCAAAGGAGCGGGCGGTCACATCAAAGCCGATTTTTCACACTACAACGTCTCCGAGACCTTGGAAGAAGGCTTTATCGATTCGGCACAAACCAATCAGTCCCGCAAAAGTCTTCCCTCTTTGGATTTAAACTTCGCGGACTTGACGTACAAGGATGCGGCCTTGGGGTCGCTTAAGTTCGTGACATCGACGCCGGTCAACAAAGAAGGAACGTCTTGGAAAATCGATTCGCTTCGGATTCTTAACTCCGATGCCGACCTTTCAGCCTCGGGCGAATGGGCCGCAGACGGTACGACATCACTGACGGCCGACTTGGAACTGATTAACGGAGGGGCGTTCTTAAAGCGCCTCGGGCACGAAGGAATTCTCGGTAAGGGTTCGGGAAAAATCGCAACGTCGTTACTGTGGAAGGGGTCTCCTTGGAACCCTGATTGGACAACCCTTCAGGGGTCGGCCAAGGTCAATTTAATCCGCGGCGTTTTGGAGCAAACCGATTTAGGGGTCGGCGGAGCTCTTTTATCGCTCGTTTCCATTCAGTCGCTGATTAAGCAAATCTCGCTTGACTTTTTCGACCTTTCGCACACCAATTTCACGTTCGATTCCCTAACGGGCGACATACTCATCGCCGACGGAATTCTCACGAGCGACAACATGAATCTGTCCGGAACCAAGGCAACAATCGATCTTTCGGGATCGGTTGACATCAACACCCAGGCTATCAATGCTCGCGCCACGGTCGTCCCGAAGATTAACGCCGGAGCCGCATCCTTGCCGCTTGCCATCATTAATCCTGTAATCGGTCTCGGAGCCTATGTCGGACAGTGGCTTATCAGCCAACCGCTCAACTACCTTTTGACGACCGATTACACGATTACGGGAACTCTTTCGGATCCGGTGATTCAAAAAGTCGAGAAAAATCCGGAAACACAAACGGAAAGCCCCGAAATTAATACCGTGCCCTAGTGCCGATATAATTTTGCCGTTGCGAGTCTTTGGGGGAGACACGTCCTTGTTTCAATTCCATTTAATGACGCCGATAGTTTGGATTACGCGCCTGCTTGTAGGCGCCTATCCGCAATGGCACGGATCGGCTCCGACCCGCAAGCAGCGCATCTATTTTGCCAACCACACCAGCCACCTCGATACGATTGTGATTTGGTCGGCGCTACCCGGAGCCTTAAGGTCGACAACGCGCCCGGTTGCGGCCAAAGACTACTGGACCAAGGGACTGATTCGTCGGCGCCTTGCGATGAAAGAACTCAATGTCGTTTTGGTCGATCGTCGCAGAACCGAGCACACCAATCCGCTTGAGCCGCTCAAAGATGCTTTGGCTCAGGGCGACTCCCTGATTATTTTCCCGGAAGGAACGCGTCGTCCCCAGGAATTGCCGAGTGAATTTAAAAGCGGTCTGTGGCGTCTGATGCGCGCCTTTCCCGATGTCGAATTAATTCCCGTGTACATCGAAAACTTGCACCGAGCCCTGCCGAAGGGAACGTACATTCCGGTTCCGACCGTTTGCTCCGTGCACTTCGGTGCTCCCCTTGCGCACAGCGCTTCCGATCCGAAAGCCGAATTCCTCGAGCGTGCACGGCAGGCCGTGATTGACTTGGCAAAGGTGGCCCTATGATGCGACTCGGTATTGACCTACAACAAGGGTATCTGATTATCCTCACGGCCCTCATTGTCCTGATGGCTGCCGCCACGATTTACGGTCTTTGGGCCGCAGGACGCGCCAAGACCCCCGAGCAGACGTTTCGTTTGGCCATTGCCAACTCACGCGTGCGGATGGGCTGGTGGCTTGTCATTATTTTCACGGTCGCCTGGGGCTTCGGGCAAACGACGCTCGTGGTGATTTTTGCCATCCTCTCGTTTTTCCTCTTGCGTGAATTTATTGCACTCACGCCGATTCGACCGCGCGATCACTGGGTCCTTGTGCTGGCGTTTTACTTGATTATCCCGGCGCAGTACGCTTTGGTGTACTTTAATCTGATGCCGTACTTCACGCTCTTTATCCCGGTGTATGTGTTCTTGCTCTTGCCGGTCATTGCAGCTATCGGCAACGACACCGACCGGTTTTTGGAGCGCGTGGCGAAGGTTCAGTGGGGCTTGATGATTTGCGTTTTCTGCGTGAGCCACGCGCCTGCGATTGCCACACTCGATTTTTCCGGCATTGAACGCCACAACTCCTCGGGCGCCTTGATGTTGCTCTTTTACCTGATGGTCACGTTCTGCGCCGATTTGTTCTCGGTTCTCGCGAGTTCGGCCTTAGGCGGCAAGACCTTGAGAATGAATCCGCACAAGACCGTCAAAGGGATTTCCGTCGGATGTTTCCTCGCCTTTTTAGTCGGTCTGTCGCTTTTCTGGTTAACGCCGTTTCGCATCTATCAGGTCGCGCTTTACTCGCTTGCGATTGTTTTGTCGTGCGTTATGGGCGATATCGTCATCAGCGCCGTCAAACGCAGTCTCGGATCTAAAAGCTGGGAAGGTGAGCTTTACATCGGTCGCGGGAGCCTAGAGCGCTTTGCGCCCCTGATTTTCTCGGCGCCGGTCTTTTACCACCTGACGATTCTCTTTTTCCGGCTGCTGAAAAACCTTCCGGCAAGTTAACGTCTTTAATCGTCTTTGCTACGCCTTCCGTTGACAAGTTGACGGAAGGCTTTTGTTGCCGATGCGTTAAAATTTCGAGCACGTTTTTGAATTAATTCGGGAATGCCCTATGTACGACCAATACGAAACCTTCATGCGCACCGTCTTTGAAAAAGGCGCCGATAAATCCGACCGAACCGGCGTGGGCACGCGATCGCTCTTCGGCTATCAGATGCGTTTTGACTTAAAAGAGAGTTTCCCGCTGATTACGACCAAAAAGTTGCATCTGCGCTCGATTATTCACGAACTCTTATGGTTCTTATCGGGCTCGAGCAACATCAAGTACCTGCATGACAATAAGGTCACGATTTGGGACGAATGGGCCGATGAAAACGGCGATTTGGGTCCGGTTTACGGTGTTCAATGGCGCAGTTGGCCCACGGCCGACGGTCGGCATATCGACCAGATTTCCAACGTCATCGAGCAGATTAAAACCAATCCCGACAGCCGTCGTCTGATTGTTTGCTCGTGGAACGTCGGTCTGATTGACAAGATGGCTCTGCCGCCTTGCCATTGCCTCTTTCAGTTTTATGTCAATGAAGGGCGCCTTTCCTGCCAGCTGTATCAGCGCTCCTGCGATATTTTCCTCGGCGTGCCGTTTAACATCGCCAGTTACTCGCTTTTAACCTGCATGGTTGCGCAGCAATGCAACCTGTTGCCCGGTGAATTTATTTGGACGGGCGGCGATTGCCATATCTACAAGAATCACTTCGAACAGGTGGCCCTGCAACTGTCGCGTACGCCGCGTCCGTATCCCAAACTCGTGATTGCCCGCAAACCGGCTTCGATTTTCGATTACAAGTTCGAGGACTTTGAAATCGTCGGCTACAATCCGTACCCGACCATCAAGGCTCCGATTGCGGTTTAAGCCATGATGCGCTTAGAACTGATTGTGGCCCGCGGGAAAAACGGGGTAATCGGCCTAAAAGGGACGATGCCCTGGCACCTACCCGAAGACCTCAAGCACTTTAAAGAAACGACGATGGGGTGCCCCGTTCTCATGGGACGCAAAACGTGGGAATCAATCGGGAGAGCCCTTCCCGGGCGCACCAACGTCGTTTTAACGCGGGATGCAAGTTACTTAGCCCCCGGAGCCCATGTCGCGACAACGCTTGAGGCGGCCTTAGCGAGCGTGAAAAATGCTCCGAAGGCTTTTATCATCGGCGGAGCAAACCTTTATCGGACCGTACTTGACAAAGATTGGATTCGCACCGCTTGGGTGACCGAAATTGATGCGGCCCCCGAGGGCGATGCGTTCTTTCCGGAGTTACCGGAAGCCTTGTGGGAAAGGCACGTTTTAAAGACCCTCGCTCAAAACGACAAGAGACCGGCTCTTTGCTTTTGCCGGTACGACAGAAAAGACAAAGACGGGGCAAGCCCGTCATAAAAGACGTTTTTAAGGAGTTGTGATTCATGCCGCATGTTGTCTGTGAAGCCTGCATCGGTTGCAAACGAACCGATTGCGTGGATGTGTGCCCCGTGGACTGTTTCCGCGAGGGCCCGAATTTTTTGGTCATTGACCCGAACGAGTGCATTGACTGCGCCGTGTGCATTCCCGAATGCCCGGAAGGCGCGATTTACGCCGAAGAAGACGTCCCGGAAGATCAAAAGGAATTTATTGCGCTTAATGCGGAACTTGCCGAGCAGTGGCCCTCGATTACCCGCAAAAAGCCCGCTCCCGACGATGCCGACTCTTGGCGCGGTGTCAAGGGAAAACTCAAGTACTTAAAGCGCTAACGCATCGGAAGAGGCCCTGTGACCGTCACGCCGGAAACTCTCGAACGCCTTTTGCCGCAGACGCAGTGCCGTCAATGCGGCTTTGATGGGTGCGCCAAGTACGCCGAAGCGATGGTCAAAAAAACTGCCCCGATTAATCGCTGCGCTCCGGGAGGCAAAAGAACGATTGAGCGCCTCGCGAAAGCGCTCGGCGTCATCCCGATTGCCCTTGACCCGGAGTACGGGCGGGAAATGCCCTTGGCTCTTGCACGAATCGACCCGAAGTTATGTATCGGATGCCGCATTTGCGCCGACATCTGTCCGGTCTCAGCCGTCACGGGAATGCCGAAAAGCCTTTTTGCCGTCATTGAATCGGCGTGCACGGGATGCGCTCTGTGCGTGCCGGCCTGTCCGATGGACTGCATCGAACTTTTTGAACCGGGGCGCCCCTGGACCGATGAGGATGCCGCGCGTGCCCGCCTAGCCCACACGGCCACCCTCGAGCGCAAGGCTCGGGAAAAGACAGAGCTCCAGGAGAACGCCCGCAAAGCTGCCCTCACGAAAAAAGATCTGATTGCCGAGGCTCTGGCTCGGGCTCGTGCCGGCTCGGAGAAAAAGTGAGGGATTCGATGGATTTAGCCACAAAACACAAAATCATTGAGATTCTGGCCGCCGAGCGCCCGAATCCGAAAAGCGAACTTAACTACAAAACGCCTTTTGAACTCCTCATTGCCGTGATGCTCTCGGCTCAGGCAACCGACAAAAGCGTCAACATCGCTACGAAAGCTCTTTTCAAGGCGGCCGACAACCCGGCGGCCATGCTCTCTTTAGGCGTTGACGGGCTCGAACCGTTTATCCGGACCATCGGGCTTTATCACAACAAGGCCCGCCACATCATGGACGCCTGTCAGGTCCTCGTACGCGATTTCAACGGGTCTGTGCCCGACAATTTCAAGGACCTTATCAGTCTTCCGGGCGTCGGCGCAAAAACAGCCGATGTCGTTCTCAACGTTGCCTTCGGACGCCCGACCGTTCCCGTCGATACCCACGTTTTTCGTGTGGCTAACCGCACGGGATTGGCGCCGGGAAAAACGCCGGCCGAAGTCTCTAAGGCCCTGATTGCCGTCACGCCTCCCGAATACTTAAAGGGCATTCACCACTGGCTTTTGCTCCACGGAAGGTATTGCTGCAAGGCAAGAAACCCGCTTTGCTCAACCTGTCCGATACGAAGTCTTTGTGCCTTTGAAGGAAAGCTCCTGCAAGCCGCGGGAAAATCCCCCGAAAAGTCCTGAAGTATCAAGCCGCAAGGAAAACTTTGACCTTCCTTGATACGGATACAATTTTTTTCCTTTGAAACCGCAGACAAACCGACCTGTTCGCATTAAAATGCGTTGGATTCTTTTGGAGACCTGTCGCGCGCGTAAGATCTCCGGATTTTTGTGCGAGCAGGTTTTTAATCATTACTTTAACCAGTAGAAAAACTATGACAAAAATTGACTTGTCCCAGTATGGAATCACCGGTAACACGGAGATTATCTACAACCCTGACTACGACACACTTTTTGCCGAAGAGACCAAACCCGGTCTTCAAGGCTATGAAGTCGGCCGCGTGACCAATCTCGGCGCCGTCAACGTCATGACGGGCGTTTACACTGGCCGCTCCCCGAAAGATAAGTTCTTCGTCAAGAACGACGCCTCCAAGGACACCGTTTGGTGGACGAGCGACGCGTACAAGAACGACAACAAGCCCGTGAGCGAAGCGACATGGAATGCCGTTAAGGACCTGGCCGTTAAGGAGTTGTCCGACAAGCGTCTTTTCGTTGTCGATGCGTTCTGCGGCGCCAACGAAGCGACACGTCTGAAGGTTCGTTTTATCATGGAAGTGGCCTGGCAGGCTCACTTCGTGCGCAACATGTTCATCCGTCCGACGGAAGAAGAACTCGCGAACTTCGGCAAGCCCGACTTCGTCGTGTATAACGCCTCCAAGGCCAAGGTCGAAAACTACAAGGAACTCGGCCTTAATAGCGAAACCGCTGTTGTCTTTAACCTCGCGACGAACGAACAAGTCATTTTGAACACCTGGTACGGCGGCGAAATGAAGAAGGGCATGTTCTCGATTATGAACTACTTCAATCCGTTGCGCGGCATCGCCTCCATGCACTGCTCGGCCAATACCGACAAGAACGGCCAGAATACGGCCATCTTCTTCGGTCTGTCCGGCACCGGCAAGACCACGCTTTCGACCGATCCGAAGCGTCTTTTGATCGGTGATGATGAACACGGCTGGGATGACGAAGGCGTCTTTAACTACGAAGGTGGCTGCTACGCCAAGGTCATTGACCTTAACAAGGATGCGGAAGCCGACATTTACAACGCCATTCGCCGCGACGCTCTCCTTGAGAACGTCATCGTCAAGGAAGACGGAACGCCCGATTTCCATGACCGCAGCGCCACGGAAAACACCCGTGTTTCCTACCCGATTTACCACATCAAGAACATCGTCAAACCGATCAGCAAGGGCCCGCACGCCAAGCAGGTCATCTTCCTGACAGCCGATGCCTACGGTGTGTTGCCCCCGGTTTCGATCCTCGATAACGAACAGGCTCAGTACTACTTCCTTTCCGGCTTTACCGCCAAGGTTGCCGGCACGGAACGCGGTATTACCGAACCGACCCCGACATTCTCGGCCTGCTTCGGTGCGGCCTTCCTGTCGTTGCACCCCGTCAAGTACGCCGAAGAACTCGTTCGCAAAATCAACATGGTCGGCGCGAAGGTTTACCTCGTGAACACGGGCTGGAACGGAACAGGCAAGCGTATTTCCATTAAGGATACCCGCGCGATTGTCGACGCCATTCTCGACGGCTCGATCAACAAGGTTCCGACCACGACAATTCCGTACTTCAACCTGAAGGTTCCGACAGAATTGCCCGGCTGCGAGACCAAGATTCTCGATCCGCGCAACACCTACGCCGATGTGGCTCAGTGGGACGAGAAGGCTCGCACACTGACGGCTGCCTTCCAGAAGAACTTCAAGAAGTTCACGGCCAACGAGCATTGCGCTGCCCTGGAAAAGAGCGGCCCGAAGCTTTAATCGGCCTTAACGGGAAAGGAAGAATTGCTTCCTTTTCCGGCAACGTATTGTGACGAGACGGCGGAGTAATCCGCCGTCTTTTTCTTAAGAGCAAGAAAATGGCCGAAGAAATCGAACACAAATTTTTAGTCACAGGCGAAGCTTGGCGGGCGCTCGGAACACCCGTCCGTTACCGCCAAGGGTACTTAGCCACCGGACCCGACTGCATTGTGCGCGTACGCATCAAAGGGACGCAAGCACGCCTTACCGTCAAAGGGCGCCCTCACGGAATCGTCCGCCCCGAATACGAGTATCCAATTCCGGTATCGGATGCCGAAGAACTCCTCGATATGGTCGGAGCTGACCGTCAGATTATTAAAAATCGAACAAAAATTCCGTTTAAAGGAAAAATCTGGGAAGTCGATGAATTTTTCGGAAAAAACAAGGGACTTGTGGTTGCGGAAATCGAACTTAAATCCGTCAATGAGCCCTTTGAAAAACCCGATTGGGTCGGAGAGGACATTTCCGAGGACGTGCGCTATTACAATGTTTCGTTAATGCAACACCCCTACTCTCAATGGAAAAGTTAATCCGCCTTTTCTAGGTGAAATCCCCTACTTTTAAGTTTTCCGGTGTGTTATCGGGGCAGAAATCGAGACTTTTTGGAACCTTGTTTCTTTTTTAATATAATAACGGTGTTAATTGCTTCTATTTTATTTCACTAGGACTAAAAAATGGAACAGAATTTCGCTAAAACATTAAAGAAGTTAGCTCATCAGGAAGCTCGCTTGAAGGCTCAAAAAGACGCTGCGCGTCAGGATGCCATCGATACGGTCAACGACCTAATCGGTTTGTTCGGTCTGAAAGCCGAGGACCTGAACTTTGATGCGCCGGTTCCGACCGCCATCAAGGGCTTTGCGATGGAAGCCCTCTCGGCACGCGCACGAGTGGAACCCAAATATCGCTTGCCCGACGGAAGAACCTGGTCGGGACGCGGTAAGCAGCCGGTCTATATCCGCGAAGCCTTGGCTAAAGGTGCCAAGCTCGAAGACTTTTTGATTGCCTCCTAAAAAGGCCCTTCTTAGTCGGCGCAACATCCTTGATGTAAGAATCTTAGGACCTCATGCTCAAGCTTTTGGATTTTGCGCCGATGGAAAGCCTCGGAAGCGTCGTCTTCAGGCGCGCCCATGCGCGCCTTTTTAGCGGAGTTGACCGTTACTTTATCGCCTTTGTCACTCCCACTCGGGAGCCTCACTTTACCGAGCGACAACTTCGGGAAATTGCTCCGGAAGCCAACGTCGGTTTTGTCGCCGTTCCTCAACTTTTAACGCGCCGAGCCGAAGACTTTATCTGGACCGCACACGCCTTGGCCGATTTAGGCTACCGCGAAGTCAACTTCAATCTCGGATGCCCGGCAGGGACCGTCACGGCCAAGGGAAAAGGGGCCGGTTTTTTGCGTTCTCCCGATGAACTCGAACGTTTTTTTGCGGCTGTTTTCGAAAAACCCTTGCCGATTGCCGTCAGCCTCAAAACACGCCTCGGATGGTCGGATGTCTCCGAATTCGAACGCCTTGCCGATGTTTTCAATCACTTTCCGTTTGCGTCCGTAACAGTTCACGCAAGACTGAAAACCGATCTTTATCGGGGACATGCGCGCCTTGATGCTTTTGAGGACGCAGTCGGCCTTCTCGTACACCCGGTTATCTATAACGGAGACATCGTCACGGACAACGATTACGAGTCTGTCATCGGGCGTTTTCCGACTCTTGCGGGCGTCATGGTCGGACGAGGTCTTATTGCCGACCCGGCGCTTTTTCGCAAACTGCGGGGCGGCAAGAGCGCCACGGCTGAGGAAATCAATCAGTTTACGCAAGAGCTTTTCGAGGGCTACTGCCGAGCATGGAACAATCGGAAAAACGCCCTCATGCGCATGAAAGAGTATTGGTTCCTGCTTGCCAATCTTTTCGCCGGTGACAGCAAGGCGTGCTTTAAAGCCATCTGTCGCGCCAAGAACGAAAGCGACTACACATCGGCCGTTCGCTCCCTTTTATCTCAAGAACTGCTCCCGCACGCACGCATGGGATGGTACAAGCCCTTGAGCGACCAAGACCGATAAGGTTCGGTGGATATTTATATTGATAAATCTAGATATTTTCCCTAATTTCTCAGGAAAAATTTTGTCTTTACGTGCGATTGGGGAGTAAACTCATTTTTTTGGATTTTTCGGACATTTTCTGTCCATTGGATTGATAAAAAATGAGTATCGCTAGTGAACTCGGCGAGTACACACAAAATATCAAGGGCAACATCGCGGGCGGTCTCACTGCCGGTGTCGTCGCCCTACCGTTGTGCCTCGCCTTCGGTATTGCTTCGGGTTTAGGCGCAGCGGCCGGCATGTACGGCGCCATCTGCCTAAGTTTCTTCGCCGCGATTTTCGGCGGAACCAAAACCCAGGTTTCCGGTCCGACAGGCCCTATGACCGTCGTCACGGCAAGCGTCGTCGTGGCCTTGAACGGAGACCTGCAGATGATTGCCTGTGTCTTCTTTGTGGCCGGCCTGTTTCAGATTCTTTTCGGCTGCCTGCGTTTAGGAAAACTCATCCGCTACATTCCGTATTCGGTGATTTCCGGCTTCATGAGCGGCACCGGTGTCATTATCACACTGTTGCAACTGTCGCCCCTTTTGGGCGGTCCGAACCCCAAGGGCCCCGTTGACGGCCTCCTGATTTTGGGAACGATTGACATCAACTGGATGAGCGCCGCCTTGGGCGTGGCTGCACTGGCCATCATTTATCTGATGCCCAAAAAGCTCAATGCCATCATTCCGGCTCAGCTTTTCACCTTGATTTTTCTCACTGTTATCAGTTACGCCTTAAGTCTGAATGTCCCGATGATCGGCGAAGTCCCGTCGGGTCTTCCCCCGATTTACATTCCGCATGTGACCTGGGAGCACCTCGGAACAGTTCTGCTGTACGGCATCATTCTAGCGATTCTCGGATGCATTGACTCGCTTTTGACGAGCCTTGTGGTCGACTCCATGACAAAGACCAAGCACGACAGCAACCGGGAACTGATCGGTCAGGGTATCGGTAATGCTCTGTGCGGCTTTATCTGCGGTAACGTCGGTGCCGGTGCCACGATGCGTACGGTGACCAATATTAAGGTCGGAGGTACGGGTCGTCTTTCCGGCGTGATCAGCTCCCTGTTCCTTTCGGCCGTGCTCGTGAGCCTTTATAGCGTTGTCTGCTATGTGCCGCTCAGCGTCCTGGCCGGCATTTTGATATCCGTCGGTATCAACATTCTGGACTACAGAATGCTCAAGGAAATCAAGATTTGTCCCAGAAACGACATCGCCATCATGGTTGTCGTCTTCCTGTTGACGGTTTTTGTGGACCTGATTTTTGCGGTCGGCTTCGGTGTGGTTCTCGCGAGCTTGTCGCTGATTGCCCAAGTGAATCGTCGCACGCGGTTGGAAGTGCACGAAGAAAACGGCGTTCGGATTTGCACGCTTTTCGGTGGTTTTTATTTCGGCGCGAGCTACGACTTGGTAGCGCACTTTGCGGCCGTGAAGGGCAAGACCTATATCCTTGACCTTACGCACTGCGACTTTGCGGATATTTCCGGCGTCTATGCTTTCGAAGATGAAATCAACGCCAAGCGCGATGCCGGCAGTACGGTCTATTTGGTGGCCGACCCCAAACAAAACCTCATTGACCTGCGCGAGAAGGTCGGCAAGGACAAGGTCTTTACCAACGTGAAAGACGCTTTGGCTGCAGCCGTCTAACGACTGACGACAAGCGTCTTCGTGAAAAACCCGCCTTCGGATTGAAGACGGGTTTTTTGTATCTCGGTGTCCTAAATCCCGGCACAAAGACCGGTCACGGACCGCTTTCTAATCGTCGATGGAAATCAGTTCGTAGTTGGGATTTCCCATCTTAAGTTCTCGCATATACGAAAGCTGACGCAATCCGTGTCGCGATTCAATCCGCTCGACCAAATCGTGGTTTTCCGCATGACTCATCCGAAACACCAGATCGACGGAGGCTTGGTCGATTGCGAGGATATCGGTCGATGCGAGAATCCCGACATCGGGAATAGTCGGTTCGGCTGCTGCAAGACCCGCACAATCGCAATCGACGGACATGCGGCGCATGACATTGATAAAGCAAATGCGCTTACCGAAAAAGTCGCACGTGGCTTTAGCCGACTCGGCCATGGTTTCCATCAGGTGTTCTTTGGCCGGCCACTCATCCCACGGCAGCGTGACGTCGCTGACGGCATGGACCTGTTGCTTGCCGATGCGACCGTCGGCGCACCCGATGGCGATGTTTTTCATCGAACCGCCGAAGCCGCCCATGGCGTGACCCTTAAAGTGCGTTAAAACAATCATCGAGTCGTAGCAAACAAGAGATCCCCCCATCGAGACCTCTTTTAAGTGTTTGCCACCGCGCACCGGAAGATTCACAGTTCCTTCGGCATCCATGATGTCTACAGGGCAAAAGGTCCAGCCGTTAATCTCAAGCGTCTTACGATGCTCTTGCGTGGTGTAGCGATCGCCCTGATAAAGGGTATTGGTTTCGACAATCGTACTGTCGGGAACTTGGGCTTGAAAGGCCTTAACCATATCGCGCGGCAAGATGTTCGGTCCGTGGCGCTCACCGGTGTGCAACTTAATGGCCACTTTGCCGTAAATTTCGCTATTGATAAGGCGATACAGGGCAATTAAGTGCTCGGCATCGATGTGCTTTGTAAAGAACACCTTGGCGGCCGTTTGACCGCTTTTTTCTTCGGTTATCTGTTTGCTTCCGATCACCGGGCTTGCACCCTGAATCGGCGTTGAAATGAAGTGAGTCGTCTTAAAAAGATTCAAAAAGAAACGAAATAAAGTCTCGTCAAAAACCCCGGTTGCCGCAAAGGCAACTCGAGCAAGTCAAGTTTCGAATCACCTAACGTGTCGAGTGTGAACGGCTTCGATTGGGTAAAAAGAAAAAACTCGTGCTCTACTTGGCTTCGCGCACCAGATTCATCACCCAACTTTTGGAGGTACGAATCATCTCGAGGGTTTCATCCGAGACGTGCCCGATTGGGATGACATCGGCTTTGTAATCGGGATCGGTTAAATAAACCGTCAGATTCCGCCTCGGCGGCCAATACGCAATATCACCTTTTTTCGGCGTGTATTGGATTTTTTCTTTCACGAGCGGAAGCGGGTACTTTAGGTACGCAATACGCTCGCTTTTACCGAAATCCTCGAAACTCATCATCACGGGAAGGCGCTTGACAAGGGCATCGGCACACGGGTTGGACACAATCTCAAGCGGATAAAACTTTCCGTTGTATTCAAAAAACGCCGGTTCGGCAAACGCCAAAGACGAGGCGCACAGTAAAGCAAAACTAACAAGGGAACTGGTGGGTTTCACAACACTCTCCGGGACGAAAAAGGGGCACCCGTCGGCACCCCTTTCATTACATCACATATTTGTCACTAGGACAAAAATTACTTACCGGACTTTTCCATCGAGCAGATGAGCTCGAGAACCTTATTGGAGTAACCGATTTCGTTGTCGTACCAGCTCACGAGCTTGACGAAGTGATCGGTCAGAGCAATACCGGCCTTTTCATCGAAAATGGACGTGTGGGTGTTGCCCAAGAAGTCAGACGAAACAACCGCGTCGGACGTGTAGTCCATAACACCCTTCATCGGGCCGGCAACGGCTTCCTTAATCGCTTCGCAGATGTCGGCGTATGTGGCGGACTTCACGAGCGTGCAGGTCAGATCGACGACGGAAACGTCGGCGGTCGGAACACGGAAGCTCATACCGGTCAACTTGCCGTTCAAGGACGGAATGACCTTGCCGACAGCCTTCGCAGCACCCGTAGAAGACGGGATGATGTTCTGGGAAGCACTGCGACCGCCGCGCCAATCCTTCAGAGACGGGCCGTCAACCGTACGCTGTGTGGCGGTTGTAGAGTGAACCGTGGTCATAAGACCCTGTTCGATGCCGAACGCATCGTTCACAACCTTGGCCAAAGGAGCCAAGCAGTTTGTCGTGCAGGAAGCGTTCGAGACGATATCCTGGCCGGCGTAGGTCTTGTCGTTCACGCCGACGACGAACATCGGGGTGGCGTCCTTGGAAGGAGCAGACATCACAACGCGGCGAGCACCGGCTTCGATGTGCTTGCGAGCGAGTTCGTCCTTAAGGAAGAAGCCCGTGGACTCAACAACGTAGTCAACACCGATATCACCCCACTTCAAGAGGGCCGGATCGCGTTCGGCTGTGATGCGAATGGTCTTGCCGTTGACAACCAAGTGGCCGTCGACCACTTCGACGGTGCCGTTGAAGGCGCCGTGCATCGTGTCGTACTTGAGCATGTAGGCCATGTAATCGGGCGGCAGAAGGTCGTTGATACCGACAACTTCAATACCGAGTTCGGGACGCGCAACGGAGGCGCGGAAAACGAAACGGCCGATACGACCGAAACCGTTAATACCAACTTTGATGGTCATTTTTCAACTCTCCAAAGAGTAAAAAGTGAAATGAAATATGTTCTTGTAGTTTTCAGTCAAGCACAACGCCCCCTTTAAAGCACGGACACGTTGTCGCAAACAAGGATTTTAACTCACTGACATGGGAAATGGCTTAATTAAAGGGGCGAAAACTCAAAAAAAGGCCCCGCCCTCGAGCGAAGCCTCTTTTGCTTTTTGAGAAGAACCGACGTCTTTACTCCGGACGGCAGTCACAGCCGCTCGGCTGCCCGTTAAAGCGGGCGTCGGCAAATTTCCAGTTGACACAACTATTGAAGAACGCCTCGACGTACTTGCCGCGTGCATTGCGATAATCCAAATAGTACGCATGCTCCCAAACGTCGAGAACCAAAAGCGGACGCATATGTTCCGTTAAGGGTGTTCCTGCATTGGACGTCGAAACAATTTCAAGAGAGCCCGAGGACTTGTGCACGAGCCAAACCCAACCGCTTCCGATGCGCGCCAGCGAGGCGGCAAGGAAAGCCTTCTTAAACCCTTCGAAGCTACCCCAACGGGCCACAATGGCCGCCATCAGTTTTTCGCCGGGTTCACCGCCGCCGTTGGGCGTTAAGCTTTTCCAGAAGAACGAATGGTTAAACGCCTGTGCAGCATTGTCAAAAACAGCGCCCTGCGCTGTTTTAACGATTTCCTTGAGGGACTTGCCCTCGAAGATACTGCCTTTGACCAAGGTATTTAGATTGCTGATATAGCCCTGGTGGTGCTTTCCGTAATGGTACTCAAGCGTTTCCCGGCTCATGGCGGGCGCGAGGCTGTCAAGCGAAAAACCCAAAGGCGGTAAGACAAACTCTGGCATGGGCGTCTCCTCTGAATCATCTAGTAAGTTACGAACCCGAAATCCCGTTTGCAATCGGAATTTCCCCTTAGTGACACATCATATAGGAAGAAACGAAAAAAAGACGGACGAAAACAGCAAGAGCCCTGAAAAATCGAAAACTATTTTTTCAGAGCGGTTTTCTCAACGCGTGCAAAAGCGTTGCCGTCGGAAAAACATAGGTCGACACCTTGCCCGACCGCAAGCTCCCCGGCACGTGACCGAAGGCGCCCGTTTTCGTCTTGTACAAGACAAAATCCGCGCTCAAGAACACGTTTGACATCCACGCTTTGCAAGCGATCTTTCAGAGCGCTAAGACGCGCAAGGCGCGTTTCCGCGAGGCGCGAATACGCTAAATTCAGGCGCTTCTTTGCGACATCTAACCGACCTTGCGCTTGGGAAAAATTCGGTCTTACCCCGTTTAGACGCACCTTTAAGAGGTCCACGCAATGGGTGCGTTGCTGCAAAATGCCGACTCGTGCGTTTTCAAAACGCGTCAGCACGTGCACAAGTTGCTCCGACGATTCGCGCACCGAGGGTTTGGCGCGTAAAAGGCGATCTGTAAGCTCTTGAGCACGCCGCGCCTTTTCGTTAAAAAGGGTGAGAACGGCACTTTCTAGACCGTGGTGCGCCTCATCGGACCGTCGTCCGAGGTTGTCTAAAATCGCTTCTAAGGCTCGCCTCGGATTGGCTCTCCCTTTGAGCATTTGCTCGGCAAGTCTGAGTTTGGCCTCTTTGGCCGCGCCAAGGCGCTTACAAAGCCCGGAAAACTTCTCGCGACCGTTTTCCCAACCCGATGCGACACTCAAGGCCGCCGCCGTCGGTGTTGCCGCCCGAAGGTCGGCGACAAAGTCGGCAATCGTCGTGTCGGTCTCGTGTCCGATACCGCTTACAACCGGCAGGTGCATTCCCGCAATAGCTCGCGCCAGAGCCTCTCCGTTAAAGGTCCACAAGTCCGTTAGCGACCCTCCGCCGCGCACCAACAGAATGCAGTCAACTAGGTTCTGTGCATCGGCGTCGTGTAAAGCCCGAATCACTTGGCTTTCGGCTTCGATCCCCTGCACCAGCGTCGGGTACACAATCAGTTCAATGTTGGGAGCGTGCAACGAGATGGTTTTAACGACATCGCGCAAAGCAGCGCCGGCTAAGCTTGTGACCACACCGACTCGCTTCGGGTATAGCGGAATCGGTTTTTTGCGTGCCGCATCAAAAAGACCTTCGGCCTCGAGTTTGGCCTTTAGGGCCATAAACTGAGCGTAAAGAACGCCGTCGCCTGCCGGCTCCATCGACGAGACATTGAGCGAGAGCTGCCCGCGAGGCATGTAGATATTAAGGTTCCCTCGGACTTGAACCAAATCGCCGACTTTCGGGATATAGGTTTGAGCAAACCGCTTTTGCCGGAAAAAGCATAGCTGCAAGACCGCATCCCGGTGTTCGTCTTTCAAATCGATATACCAGTGTCCGGACGCCGCCGGTTTGAAAGCGTGGACTTCACCGATGACGCGAACCTGACCGAAGGTTCCGGCCATCACGGCATTGAGTTGTCCGAGTAAATCGGAAACGGAAAAAAGGGGCGCCTCCCGGACCGGGTCGGGAACCGAAAATAAGTCGTCATCCTCAAACATAGGAAGGCGCGCCTTCTTCGGGAATAAGGTTGCCCCGAAGTGAAAACCGATTAACGACGACGGGCCGGAGCAGGAGCCGCAGCCGGGCGACCGTCAATGTGACGGAACGTGATACGACCTTTTGTTAAATCGTACGGAGAAAGTTCCAAGGAGACTTTGTCTCCCGCCAGAATACGAATGTGGTGCTTACGCATCTTGCCGTTTGTGTAGGCAATAAGCTCATGCCCGTTTTCCAATTTCACGCGATACCGCGCATCGGGAAGCACTTCGAGTACTTCACCGGCCATTTCAATCAGGTCTTCTTTTGCCATAAATCCGAAAAAGAAAATTAAACACAACGCAGACGAGGGACTGTTCTAAGCCCCTTCGCTACGCACGCAACGGGGGCATTTTACTCATGGATGAGCGGATTTATTTGAATTGAGTTGAAAAAACCGCGCCTTCGGTTCGTTGCGTTTTGACACAGGCGCGGGGAAAAAGCCCTCTTGGCTCGCTTCTATAATGCGGACAAAAAACGATACGGCGCGTTTTTTCAGCCGTCTAAAAGAAAGAGAATCCATGTCCATCCAACCCCTTGACTTATCGGGTGCCCGCCGCGAATGGGCTCGCGTCCGTCGTACCAATCCCCTCGTTCACTGCATGACTAATGCCGTTGCCTGTGCTTTCACGGCCGATGTCTTAGCTGCTGCCGGAGCCAGCCCTGCCATGCTACCTGCGAAAGAAGAAGCGCCGGACTTTACGCGTATTGCCGCTGCGTTACTCGTCAATGTCGGGACCCTGACGGCTCCCGATGCCGACGCGATGCTCCTGACAACGCGCGCGGCCCTGTATGCCAAAAAGCCCTGGGTTCTCGACCCGGTTGCCGCCGGCGTTTCGCTTTGGCGTGATTCCGTGATTGCCAAACTCGTTTTGAACAGCCCGACGGTTATCCGCGGCAACCCATCTGAAATCGTGGCACTCAGCGGCGGAGAAAAAACCGCCAAGGGCGTAGATAGCATCCTGACAAGTGCCGATGCATTAGAGGCCGCCCAAACTCTGGCTTCCGGCGCTCAAACCATCGTTGCCGTCACGGGGCAAGTTGACTACATCACGGACGGAACCCGAACGCTTTCAGTTGCAGGCAGCAACGCCAAAGTCGGACGTATTGTCGGAACCGGCTGCTCCTTGTCGGCCTTGGTCGCTGCCTTTATCGCAGGCGCCGACGATCTTCTTGTGGCCGCCGCTTCTGCCTGTGCCCTTGCGAAAACGGCGACACAAACTGTCGGAGACAAGCCCTACGGAAGTTTTCATACGGCCTATTTGGACGCCATCGAAACCGTCAGCCTGCAGGCCCTGTGATGAGAACGCCTCCGGATTTGACGCTTTACCTAGTCTTAGACCCCGTTTTGTGCGGCGGGGCCGAGGGTATGGTGCAAACGGCCCTGCAAGCCGCTCAGGCCGGCGCCACCTGCGTGCAACTTCGAGCGCCCGATTGGAGCACGCAAGCGCTTGTGGACTGCGGACTGAAGTTAAAACACGTTTTATCGCCCTACGGGGTGCCGCTCATTGTCAATAACGACGTGAAGGCCGCCGAACAAATCGGCGCGAGCGGGGTGCACGTCGGGCAAAGCGATATGGATCCGCGCAAGGCGCGTGCCCTTTTAGGCGATGACGCTCTCATCGGTCTTTCGATTACCCGGTACGAAGAAATCGGAACCCTAGATCCCACTGTTGTCGACTACGCCGGTGTAGGTCCGGTTTACGCCACGTCGACCAAAAAAGATGCCGCTCCGGCAATGGGACCGGATCTGTTGCGCCGAATCGTCGAAAAGCTTTCCGTCCCGGTTGTTGCTATCGGCGGCATCGGCGTTACGCAAGCCCGGCAAATGCGCCGCGCCGGAGCCCGAGGCATTGCTGTGGTTTCAGCGATTTGCGGGCAACGCGATGTTGCTTTAGCGACAAGAACACTGAAATCCGCGTTCGGTCAAGTTTCCTAAGTAATTCGGGAAGACGGCTATCTGTATAGTCTTTTCGTATCCACGCATTTGTAGGAGGACTAGCCATGCACGACGATTTGTTTCATACCCTTGATGAGGCTCCGGCCGATCCGATTCTCAGCGTTTCCGCGCGCTTTGCCCGAGACAATCGAGCCGAAAAGGTCAATCTCGGCGTCGGCGCCTATCTTGACACCAACGGCAATCCGACAACCTTAGAGGTCGTCTGTCAGGAAGAAACAGCCTTGGCCGGCACACCCGGCGGTTCACGCCACTATTACGGTCCCATGAGCGGCGATGCGGCCTTGCGAGGCGCCGTGCAAGAATTACTTTTCGGGGCTGATAGCGAAATCGTTCGCAGCAAACGCGCCGCCACCGTTCAAACGCTCGGAGGAACGGGGGCACTGCGCTTAGCTGGCGACCTACTTGCCTCGCGCCTATCCTGCACGGTCGGTGCGACAAGCAACCCGACCTGGGATAACCACAACGCCCTTTTTGCCGCCTCGGGCCTCAAAGTTTTACGGTATCGCTACTACAAACCCGAAGTCGGCGTAGATTTCGAGGGCCTAATCGAAGACTTACAGGCGCTTCCGGAAAAAAGCGTGACCCTTTTGCACGCCTGTTGCCACAACCCGACCGGGTATGACTTAAATAGCGACCAGTGGAACGAGGTACTCGATGTTTGTCGGAAAAACCACCTGATTGCGCTTTTAGATATCGCCTACCAAGGTTTCGGGGACGGTCTTACGGAAGACACTTACGCCGTGCGTCTTTTTGCGCAATCGGGTCTGGACTTTTTCGTTTCCAGTTCGTTTTCCAAAAACTTCGGTCTGTACGGAGAGCGAATCGGGGCCCTGACGGTTGTCACGCAAAACGAAAAAGAAGCGCACGCCGTTTTAACTCAGGCCGAAAGCCTCGTGCGCAGCAGTTACTCCAATCCCCCGCTTCACGGCGCCCGAATCGTGCGCAATATCTTGACGGACCCGGTGAAAAAAGCCGCTTGGGAAAACGAAGTGAACGGCATGCGCAATCGCATCCGCACAATGCGAGTCACACTTGCGCGTGCCATGAAAGAGATCGGAGCCAAACGCGATTTCAGTTTTATCGCGCGGCAAAAAGGCATGTTCTCCTACACAGGCTTTACACCCGAGCAGATCGAACGCCTCGCCAGTGACTTCGGCATCTATGCCATCCAAAACGGACGAATTTGCCTATGCGGATTAAACGATAAGAACATTGACTACGTGGCACGCGCCTTTGCCGCCGTGCTTTAAAGGGGGTTCGGCAAGAAGCGAATCGATTCTTTTTTCGGGAGCGCGACACAACGGAAACACCCGTTTTGCAGAACCGAAAAAACTCCGAATCGCGTCTTGCCAATTTTTCCGATTGTGTATATAGTTCCGCTTCTGCATTCCCCGATAGCTCAGTCGGTAGAGCAACGGACTGTTAATCCGTGGGTCGTTGGTTCGAGCCCAACTCGGGGAGCCAGATTCAAAAAACGGTCCACCTTTCGGTGGCCTTTTTTTTCTGTGTTGTCGGACTTGCCGATCGGCAATCCGACCAGATAATCCCGAACAAACGAAAGGATTCATTTCGGACAACCTTCCATGCAGACACTTGAGCGCTTCAGTCGGTTCGCCAACAAAACCTTCCCGCTTTGGATGCTCGTGTTTGCAGGCGCGGCGTATATCAAGCCCGAACTTTTCGTCTCTCTGACACCTTGGGTCTCGCCGATGCTCGGACTAGTGATGTTCGGCATGGGATTGACGCTTTCGATTTCGGACTTTAAAGCCGTCCTCTCGCATCCGACGGAAGTAATCCTCGGCATTTTCGCGCAATACAGTTTGATGCCGGCCATTGCCTACGGCATTTGCGTTGCCTTGGATCTGCCCGGGGAACTTGCCATCGGCGTGATTTTGGTCGGAGCCTGCCCGGGCGGAACCTCGAGTAACGTTCTGACGTATTTGGCGCGCGGCGATGTGGCGCTCTCGGTAACCCTCACGAGTTGCACGACGCTTTTAGCCCCCTTTGTCACCCCGACCATCGTGGCGTGGTTAGCCCAGGAGTGGGTGGCCGTTGACCCCTATGCGATGTTTAAATCCATCTGCTGGATTATTTTGATTCCCGTGGCAGCCGGCGTTGCCGTGCACGCCCTGGTCGGAGAGAGAATCCGTCAGGCTTCCGACGTCCTGCCGCTTTTAAGTATTGCTGTCATTATCGTCATCGTAGCCGTTGTCGTGGCCGGTGCCCGGGACTCGCTCTCGCAAGCCGTTCCGCTCGCTTTCCTGGCCGTATTCCTTCATAACGGTCTCGGGCTGCTTTTAGGATACCTTTTGGCGCTTGCCTGCGGTTCGGACTTGGCCAAACGCAAATGCATTTCCATCGAAGTCGGCACCCAAAACGCCGGCCTCGGGGCTGCTCTGGCCTCACTTCACTTTGCCGCGATGCCGATGATTGCCGTTCCGTCGGCGATTTTCAGTTTCTGGAACATCATCTCCGGATCGATTGTTGCTTCGTATTTTCGAAAAATACCCGAAAAGAAGGCGCACATAAACGCTGATTTTTGATATAGTCTGCCCGTCTGCCCGTGATGTTCCTGCATCGCGCCCCAGTTCCGGAGCTGTCGCGATTTTTCCCTTTCCAGTTTCGCACCGTGTGCCCGCTTGGCTTGTTTGTGTTTGAAAACCGAAAATTTCCCGACAACCGAATAAAGACTCTTTCCACTACCGTTGAATAAAGGAACTCTCTGATGAGTGATTTAATCCTCTCTGTTTCCGACAGCGATTTTCAGTCCGAAGTCCTCTCCGTCACGGACACGCCCGTTATCGTCGATTTCTGGGCGCCGTGGTGCGGCCCGTGCCGTATGCTCTCGCCCCTGGTTGACGCGGCGGCCGAAGAGTACGAAGGGCGTGTTCTTTTTGCCAAGTACAACGTCGATGAGGGCGGAGAGGTTGCCGCTCAGTACGGCGTGCGCGGCGTGCCGACATTGCTGGTCTTTAAAAACGGAGACTTAGTCGGACAGCATACGGGCATGATGGCTAAATCCCAATTGACCGCCTTTATCGACCAATATCTTTAAAACCTTCTTTTGAGCGAGCAGACGCGCACGAACGTCTGCTCAGCGTTTTTCTTTTCTTCTTTTTTCATGCATCTTTCAGAACTTAAAACCCTGCACATCAGCCATCTGCTCGACATGGCCACGGAGCTTGAGATCGAGAACGCGCAGCGTATGCGCAAACAGGAGTTGATGTTTGCCATTCTCAAAAAACGTGCCAAGTCCGGCGAACAGATTTTCGGAGACGGAACCCTGGAGGTTCTGCCCGACGGATTCGGTTTCTTAAGAAGCCCGGATACGAGTTACCTGGCCAGCACCGATGACATTTACATCTCGCCCTCGCAGATTCGCCGCTTTAACTTACATACGGGCGACTCGATTGAAGGTGAAGTGCGTACCCCCAAGGATAACGAGCGGTACTTTGCCCTCGTCAAGGTCGATACGGTCAACGGCCAACCGCCGGAAAACCTCAAGCACCGCATGCTCTTTGAAAACCTCACGCCGCTCTTTCCGAACGTGCCGCTCACACTTGAGCGCAACATGCGCGGCGATGAGAACATCACGGGGCGACTAATCGACATCATTGCCCCGATCGGCAAGGGGCAGCGCGGTCTACTTGTCGCAAGTCCCAAATCCGGTAAGACCGTCTTGATGCAGCACATTGCCCACGCCATCACGGCCAATCACCCCGATTGCATCCTCATCGTGCTCCTGATTGACGAACGTCCGGAAGAAGTGACCGAGATGCAGCGCTCCGTGCGCGGCGAAGTGATTGCCAGTACGTTCGACGAGCCGGCCACACGCCACGTGCAAGTGGCCGAAATGGTCATCGAAAAAGCCAAGCGTTTGGCCGAAAGCAAGAAAGACGTCATCATCCTTTTGGATTCGATTACGCGTCTGGCTCGCGCCTACAACACCGTCATTCCGAGTTCCGGGAAGGTTCTGACGGGCGGTGTCGATGCCAATGCCCTGCAGCGCCCCAAGCGCTTTTTCGGTGCGGCACGCAATATCGAAGAAGGCGGGTCGCTGACGATTCTTGCAACGGCCCTGATTGATACGGGCTCGCGTATGGACGACGTGATTTACGAAGAGTTCAAAGGCACGGGCAACATGGAAATCCATCTGGAGCGGCGCCTGGCGGAAAAACGCGTCTATCCGGCCATCAATGTCAACCGCTCCGGCACACGTCGCGAAGAACTTTTGCTCAAGCCCGACGTGTTGCAGAAAGTTTGGGTCCTGCGCAAGCTTCTTTACGATATGGATGAAATCGAGGCGATGGAATTCCTCTTGGATAAGATGCGTAACACCAAGAGTAATGCCGAGTTCTTCGACATGATGCGTCGCTCGGGTTAGCCACTGAACAAAACCGCCGAAAATTCGGCGGTTTTGCGTTACTGAAGGAGGCTCGCCTCTGTCGACTTTAAACGACTAGCCGGGCTTTTCGCTCACGTACCGCACTTCGATAATTTCCAAAATCTCCACGTGCGCCGGATGGTCGATTGTCGCGGGCGTCGGAAGTTTCACTTGATCGCCTTCGCGGGCCTTTAAGAACACGCGGGCAATGGGGCTGACCCAACTGACGTCACCGTGCTCGGGATCGGCTTCATCGATTCCGACAATGCGGATGGTGTGTTCGGTATGGTCCGAAAGCGATTCGTAAACGACCGTGGCGCCGAAGAAAATCTGGTCGGTTTGAGGGCGCGTTGCCGGGTCGACCACTTCGGCCGATTCAATGCGCTTGTTGAGAAAACGGATTCGCCGATCCATTTCACGCAACCGACGCTTGCCGTACAGGTAATCACCGTTTTCGCTACGGTCGCCGTTACTGGCCGCCCAACTGACGACATTGACCATCGCCGGGCGCTCCACATTCACGAGCTTTTCGCGCTCGTCCAAAAGTCGCCTGTAGCACGCCGGCGTCATGTAATTTTTCGTATTGGGCGGCAATCCGGGAAGTTTGACTTCCTCTTCATCGTCGTTTAACTGTGAGGAATCCATAAGTTCGTCACCCTCCGTTTCGATGGCGTCCATTATAAATCGAGACGTGTAAGTCCTCGACCTTAAAAGTGCTCCTCGTCCGGCAAGTACCGCCACCTGCCGTACGGAAGATTTCCGAGGCGCACATTGCCGATACGCACGCGCTTTAAACGCAAAACACGCAGACCGACGGCCTCGCACATGCGGCGAATCTGACGCTTCTTGCCTTCCTGCAAGATAAAGCGCAGTTCGCTTTCATTGAGCCAAGAAACTTTAGCCGGAAGAAGAGGTTTCCCGTCAAGCGCAAGTCCGTGATTTAAAAGCGCCAAACCCTTTTCCGAAAGAGCCTCACGACCGGACCGGCCGTCAAAGCCTGCAACACGCACGATGTATTCTTTTTCAACAGTGGACGAGGCATCGATCAGGGTCTTAGCCACACGCCCGTCTTGCGTTAACACCAGAAGTCCGACCGAATCAATGTCAAGGCGGCCGGCCGGCACCAGACTTTTAAGTTGTGCAGGAGAAAAACGCCGCTTCGACGTATCGCCCGCCCAATGGTTTTCCGGCGTCACAAGAACGCGAGCCGGTAGATACCCGTCTTCGGCTTGGCCGCTTACGTACCCCACGGGTTTATGAATCAGAATCGTCACGCGCGATGCCTGTTCGCGCTGCGCGACCCGGTCGACGGTAATCACAGCATCGGATCGGATTTTCTCCCCGAGTTGCGCTGTTTTCCCGTTGACCTTCACAAGGCCCGCTTCAATCCATGCATCGGCCTCGCGACGACTCGCAAGGCCGAGCTCACTCATGCGCTTACTGAGGCGAACGAGTTCCGGACCGGCCTCAACACCCATTAAACCGCCCCCAGAAGGCAATACTCCATGATGCCTTTTTGGGCATGTAAGCGATTTTCTGCTTCATCCCAAACGACAGACTGCGGCCCGTCGATTACGGAGGCGGCCACCTCTTCGCCGCGATGGGCCGGCAAGCAGTGCATGAAAAGAGCCTGCGGATCGGCTGCGGCCATGACGGCATCGTTGACCTGGAAGGACGCAAAATCATGACGGCGCTTCTCGTTTTCTTTTTCAAAGCCCATCGAGGTCCAAACGTCAGTTGTCACAAGGTCGGCGCCCTTGGCGGCTTCAATCGGATCACGCGTGACGGTGTAGTAGTTGCCGGCCGGAATCAAACTCGTGTCAATCGGATAGCCTTCGGGGATGGCAAGCGTCATCTCAAAGCCCAAAATCTTGGCCGCTTCAAGCCATGAGTAGCTCATGTTGTTGGCGTCCCCGATCCAGGCGACCCTTTTGCCGCGAATCGACCCCTTATGCTCCATGAAGGTCAGGATGTCGGTCATGATTTGCACCGGGTGGTATTCGTTTGTAAGGCCGTTGATTACAGGCACCTGACTATTTTGAGCAAAGGCGACAAGGCGGTCTTGCCCGAAGGTGCGAATCATCACCAAATCGACCATGCGACTGATGACGCGGGCCGTATCTTCAATTGATTCGGAACGCCCGAGTTGCGAGCCCTGGCTTGTCAGATTCACCACATTGCCGCCCATCTGGTAAAAGCCCGTTTCAAAAGACACGCGCGTACGGGTGCTCGCCTTCTCGAAAATCATCGCAAGAACTTTTCCGTGGAAGGGCTCGTAGGGATTTCCGGCCTTTTGACGGGCTTTAATCCAAAGAGCCCTTTCAAGCATGTGCTCAAGTTCTTCGGCGCTGAAATCGGCCAGTTTTAAAAAGTGTCGTAGTAAAGCCATTCTTTTCCCTTATTTTTCCAATTTAACGGTCATCGGATAATTCCAAACCGGACCCGAGAAGGCCACGTCACTGACTCGTGCTCCGATCGGGCACTGGCGTCGCTTAAATTCGGCTCGGTGTGTCATGCGGACGATGCGCTCGACCAAGGCTCGATCGAATCCGGCTTTAACGATTTCGGATACCGATTTTCCCTGATCGACATAAAGACGCAAGACGGCATCTAAAACCGGATACTCCGGGAGACTTTGCGAGTCCTTCTGCCCTTCGCGCAATTCGGCCGAAGGCGCTCTCGAAATAATACTTTCGGGAATGAGTTCTCGCCCGGCTCGCGCATTGCGATATCGGCAAAGCGCCCAGACATCGGTCTTGTAGACATCGGAAATTGCTTCAAATGCCCCCGTGGTATCGCCGTAAAGCGTCGCATACCCGGCCGCCGACTCACTCTTATTGCTGGTGGCAATGACAAGACGCCCGAACTTGTTGGCGTAGGCCATCAAAAGATTGCCGCGGATACGCGCCTGAAGGTTTTCTTCCGTAGCGTCCCAGGTCGTCCCGGCAAAATCCTCCGAAAGCTCCTTGCGATAGGCATCAAAAAGAGCCCCGATCGGACGGATGGTGTAGTGAATCCCGAGGTTCTTCGCGAGTTTTTCCGCTTCCGTCAAGCTTAAATCCGTCGTGTATCGCGTCGGCATCATGAGCGTATACACGTTTTCCGGCCCCAACGCATCGGCACAAATCGTTGCAACCAAGGCGCTGTCCACGCCACCCGATAGCCCGATTTGTACGGCTTTAAAGCCGTTCTTGTGCACATAGTCGCCAAGGGCGAGAACTAAGGCGTCGTAAAGCTCTCCGAGGTCATCGACCGGGGTCGGGTCAAGCGCTTTCGTGCCGGTCAAATCCACGGTCTTAAAGTCCTCGGTCGAGCACGCAAGACGCGCTGTACAGGCCCCGTCGCGGTTAACGACAAAGCTCGCGCCGTCAAAAACCCACACATCGGCGCCGCCGACAAGGTTGGCAAAAAGAATCGGCAAAGCGAGCTTTTTGGCAGCTTGACTTACTATGTTAAGACGCTCCTTGGGGCGCGCCCGTTTAAAGGGATCGGCGGCGACCACCAACACGGCTTCGGCTCCGCGTAGTTTCATATCGGAAACCGAATCCGGGAGTGAATCGATTTGCGTCAAAATCCCGAAGCGCGTTCCGGCGATTTCGACAACTTCCCCGGGCACAACCAAACGATTGGTGCCGTTTTCAACGAGGACGAGCCCGGGAGTCATTCCGAATAGTGCCGGAACGGCAAGTTTCGGAGCAAGCGTCGTAAAGGCCTCCTTTTGCCGGAGCAAAAACTCCGCGCGGCGGGAAAAACCTTCTACCGGATATCCGGTTAACGCGCCCAGAGGCGCGACAAGAAGACCGGCGCCTTCCTGACGAGCACGTAAAGACGCTTCCTGCAATTTCTCGGCATTGGCGCGGAAATCGCCGACAGACGCATTGATTTGAAAAATTGAAACGCCTAACATAATTGCTTGTCCTTTCGTTTTGAGGCGGGACAATTGTAGTCACAACCCTTTTAAGGAGCGTTTTCTTGAGTTTTGAATCTGCAAAAGCGCAACTCGCACGCCACAACCTATCAGACAAAATACGTATTTGCGAGGATCCGACACCGACGGTGGAGACGGCTGCACATGCGTTGGGGTGCGCGCCGGGCAATATTGCAAAGACACTGGCCTTTTTGGTTGACGGCAAACCCGTTTTGGTTGTCGCCGCCGGCGATGCTCGTATCGACAACAAAAAATTTAAAGCTGTCTTTCGCACCAAAGCGAGCATGATTGCTCACGAAGCCGTTGAAGACTACACGGGACACCCGATGGGAGGCGTCTGCCCGTTCGGCGTCAAAGAAGGCTGCCGCGTCTATCTAGATCAATCTCTGAAGCGCTACGAGAAAATCTTCCCTGCCTGCGGAACGGCTCACAGTGCCGTGGACCTGACGCTCAAAGAATTGGAAGAAAGTGCCGAAGCTGTCGGCTGGGTCGATGTCTCAAAAGACCCGGTTCCCGTCGCCGGCTAATTTCTTAAGGGCTCGAGCCAGGGTTTCGGGTTCCGTATCCCCGGCAAGGGTCACGTCAGAAAACCCGGATTCCTTGAGCGCCTGTACGCAGCGCGGGTGAATTGTGAGAACTCGTCCCGATTGCAGCCACCCAAATGCGTCGGGAATCCCCTCAAGCGCCCTTTTGAAAACACCGACGGCTTCGGTGCTTGTCAGGAGCAAGACGGGGTACTCTTCTTGCATTGCCTTTTTAAGCGCCTCTTTTTTCTCCGTGTCCATCGTAAAGGGGATGCGCTCATAGATACACAGCTTTTCGATATGCACACCGGCATCAATTAGTTGCTCGGAAAGCCACTCCCGCCCGCTTTGCGCTCGGAAAATTAATAGCGATTTCGGTAGACCCGCAATCTTCATCGCTTTAAAAAGAGATTCACTCCCGGAGGAAGCTACCTGACCTTCCGGGCAAAGGATTCGGACCGATGGGCCCCAGGCATTTTGCACGGCCCGAGCCGTTGCCCCTCCGGCACAGCAAACGGTAACAGACGGCGGGATGCTCGGCATCTGCACGTGAGCAAAAGAAACGGCCGTCGGACTGACAAACAAAAACGCATCAAATCGCGACAGATTCGAAAGCGTCCGATTCACGGCGTTCATGTCGCTCGGAGGAGCAAACGTAAAGGCAGGCCAAAGCCATGTCGCGGATTCGGCAAGTTCCCGAGCTAAGTTTTCCGACTCCTTGGGTGGGCGCGTCAAAATGAAGCGAGCCTTGCGCGTCATGAATTCCGTGTCTCCGACAAAACGGCATCCAGGACTTTTTGCGCGCCCTGCTTTAATAGTTGCCCGACAACACGCGAAGCCAGCTCTTCGGCTTGTGCGTACGGGGCACATTCTTGAGCAAAGAGCACGCGGCCGGTTCGATGATCTCCGACAAGAGCCCGAAGCCAAAGGTTCCCGTCCCGGTCGACGGCATACGTAGCAAGCGGCACCTGACAAGAGCCGCCGAGCGCACGACTGACGGCGCGCTCGGCCGTGCAAGCCGCACGCGTTTTTTCATCATTCAAAAACGCAACCAGTCGAGCCAAGCGTTCATCGTTCGAACGAATTTCAATTCCGAGGGCTCCTTGTCCGGGAGCGGGAAGACTCACTTCAGGCGGAAGCCACTTGCGGATGCGATCGGAAAGCCCCAGGCGCTTTAACCCTGCCCCGGCCATAATCAATGCATCGAACTGTCCGGCATCGAGTTTACTTAGCCGCGTTCCGACATTACCGCGCACGGACCGAACGACAAGGTGCGGATACCGGCTTTTGAGCATCAATTCGCGTCGCAGGCTTGATGTTCCGACAACAGAGCCCTCGGGCATCGCTTCTAAAGAGGCAAATCGGGAACTGACAAACGCATCGCGCGAATCTTCGCGCACCGTGACGCAAGCTAAGGAAAACCCTTCGGGCAGTTGCATCGGGACATCTTTAAGGGAGTGAACGGCAAGATCGGCTCTTCCCTCTTGCATCGCTGCCTCAAGTTCTTTGACAAAAAGCCCCTTGCCGCCGACAAGCGAGAGTTTCTTATCGAGAATCTTATCGCCGCGCGTTGTGATGCTGAGAATCGAAACATCACAGGTCGGGTAGCGCCTCTGAAGTAACGACTGAACGTGCTTGGCCTGCCACATAGCCAGGGCACTTTCCCGACTGGCGATAACAATTGATTGTTTTTCCATTGTACTTTCGAATCCTTCCCGTAAAACCGCCGGTTCGAACGGTCTTAAAAAACGATGTGAAATTTTACCGAAAAGCAAACAATGTCCTTCTGACACCCTCGTTCGGAGCGATACCAGTCCTCAGACTTGACGCCCGTGGTTTGTGTTAGGTTTTGACCTTGGAAGGATTGCTCTGAGCGTGCAACCACCTAGGCGGAACGGCTCCGACGCGAGTGATACATCAGGCCAAACGCCGAGAGGAAAATTGACCGAGCGCGAAGCAGTAGAGCCGGCGACATCGCCGGCTTTTCCGTTTTAGATGAAACTTTCTGCGGCCAAAAAGAGCACGACCAAACCGAAAACAATTCGGTACCAGCCGAACCCGCGGAAATCGTTGTGACTGACAAAGGCCAAGAGCCACTTGACGACCACAATGGCCGAGATGAAACTGACAACGCCGCCGAGCAAAATCGCCGGCCCCATCTCGACGCTTAAGGACTCATAGTTCTTAAATAGGTCGTAGACCGTTGCGCCGAAAATCGTCGGAATCGACAAAAAGAAAGAAAATTCCGTGGCAGCCCGGCGCGATAAACCTAAGACCATCCCGCCGATAATCGTGGCACCTGAGCGGCTCATCCCCGGAATCAAGGCAAGGCACTGCATGCAGCCCACACCGAAGGCGTCTTTGACGGTCATATCATCCATCGTTTCGACGCGCGGCGTCCAGGCTTTCCGAATATTGATGTTTTCAACGAGCAGAATCACAATGCCGCCCACGATGAGCGTCACGGCCACCGTCACCGGATTAAATAGGTACATCTTGATGGCCTTGGCCAGCATCAGACCGATAAGGGCCGCCGGAATAAACGCAACGACCGTGTTAACGGCCAGACGCTGATCTTTTCCCGGATGAAACAGATTTTTCAGAATCGAAATAATCCGATCGCGGTAATACCAACACACGGCCAAAATGGCACCTGCCTGAATCGCGACAAAAAACGTATCGGCACCCTCGCCGTTAAAACGGACAACAGCACCGGCGACAATCAGGTGCCCGGTGGAACTAATCGGCAAAAACTCCGTTAATCCCTCGACGATGCCGAGGAAAATCGCCTGTACGGCTTCAAGCCAATGCATAAAAAAGGGTTCCCGAGTCGATTAGAAGGGAAGCTTCATTCCCGGAGGAAGAGGCATGCCGGCCGTGACCGACCGCATCTTCGCTTCCGTTGTCTCCGTGACCTTGTGCGCCGCATCGTTTAATGCCGCGGCAATCAGGTCTTCGAGCATTTCCCGATCATCGGGCTCACCGGAAAAGACGCTCGGATCGATTTGAACCTTCTTGGCCTCGTGCTTGCAAGTCATCGTAATTCTGACCATGCCGGCACCGGCCTCACCGACAACTTCCATATTGCCGAGTTCGGCCTGGGCGCGCTCGATGTTTTGCTGCATCTTCTGCGCTTGGGCAAGAAGTCCCTGAAAATTACCTCTCATCATGATTTCTTTCCTTTTTCTTGAGCGATGCGTACCGACGCCTCGTCGAGTGTCGCATCAAACATCTGTAAACATTTCTGCACAAAAGGATCGCTACGGAAGGCCTCGATTAAAGCCTTTTGGGCACGAAGTTTCTCGGCTCGTTCCAATTTGGAAATGCTCGTTGCCTCACCCGTGCATTCACCCGAAGCAAACGTCACCGTAAAGGGCGATCCCGTGACATCCCGAATGGCCTTCGTTAATTGACCGATCAGTTCCTCGGTCACAAACGAACGCGAACGTGGGCGTAATGATACGTGCTTATCGTCAAAGGCGAGTAGCTCACTGCCGGAGGCGACTTCCCGCGGGAAGCCCTCCAAGCACGTCTGACACAGCAAACGGCGCCAACCGAGTAACTCAGGAGACGGAACAAAATCAATTGCGTCGTCCCATTTGAGTTCGTGTCCGAAGTCGGAAGGCGCTAGGGTTTTCCCGGCTCGTCCTCCCAAGGCGCGGGCGCAGGACGTGCCTCTTTCGAACTCTCGGAAGGGGCTTCAGGTGTCGCTCCCTTTTCCTCATGAACGGGAACCGTGCCTTTAAATCCGGCGGGTTTAAAGGCAAGCATCCGCAAAACGGCCATCGTAAATCCGGCGTATTCGTCGGGCGCGACCGACATGTCCGCGCGTGCCTGAAGAACGATTTGATAATCGAGCTGCACCTCTTCGGGCGTCATCTCTTTGGCTAGACGCAAAATCCCGCTATTTTGAGGGTTGTCGGCCGGGTAGGCATCCGGAACACGCTGAGCGATGGCTACGCTGTGAAAAAGCGAGGCCCAATCGCGAACGGCCTGAGAAAACGAAAAACTGCGCGCATTCATTTCATCGGCAAGGCGAAGTGCCTTTTTGGCACTGCCTTCCAAGACCGCCTCGGTCATTTGCACCAAAACATCCGAATCGACGATGCCGAGCATGTTGCGAACCGCTTCAAGGGTTACGGGACCGGCAGCGTAAGCAATCGCTTGATCTAATAGGCTTAAGCCGTCTCGCATCGAGCCGCGGGCGCCGACGCCGAGTAGGTGTAGCGCCGCAGGCTCCGCCTTAATCCCCTCAACCTGAAGGATATGCGCCATGTGCGAGGCTACAGCCTCGGGCGTCATATTTTTAAGATTAAATTGCAGACAGCGCGAAAGCACCGTCACGGGAACCTTTTGCGGGTCGGTTGTTGCCAGAATGAATTTGACGTATTCGGGAGGCTCTTCCAGGGTCTTGAGCATGGCGTTGAAGGCATGGGCACTTAGCATATGCACTTCGTCGATCATGTAGACCTTGTAGCGCGCATTGGTGGGCGCATACATCGCGCGCTCCAAAAGCGCTGTCATCTCTTCGACCGAACGGTTCGAGGCCGCATCGATTTCAATGTAGTCGATAAAGCGTCCTTCATCGATCGCGCGGCACGCCTCGCATTTGCCGCACGGGTGACTGGTCACACCCCCTTTGCCGTCCTCGCCCGTGCAATTAAGGCACTTGGCAAGAATGCGCGAGAGCGTGGTTTTGCCGACGCCGCGCGTGCCGGTAAATAGATAGGCGTGATGCAGTCTGTTTTCATCGAGCGCATGCCGCAACGCTGCGACGACGTGCTCTTGTCCGACCATACTGTCAAAATCATGCGGACGCCATTTGCGCGCCAAGACTTGATAACTCATATGCTGTTTGAAACCGTAAAGTAGGAGCGATTGCGACCCGAACGGTCATTTATGTTCGGCAGGTATTTTAAAGGAAAGAGGTCAAAGGAGTTCGGCATAATCGGCGAACCGACCGCCCTGAAAACGCACGAAAAACGACCAAAGAAAAGGCGAGCCTTATCCTCGGCACTAAGAGTGTTCCGCCGTGGCTGCTTCGTTCCCGACCTGACCAGGTTAGCAGAGCTCTTATGCGAGGGGACCCGCCGAGGGCAGATTGTATAGGAATTTGTCTGCCCTTAGATGAGGTTCACAATCACCAAAATCACCGGCATGGCAAAAACAACGGCCGCCGTCGAAGCGCCGATGGCCTCGGCAGCAAATTCCGCATCGCCCCCGTAGGCCTTACTTAAAACCGAAATCACGGAAGAGACGGGAAGCGCCGACACAATCATAAAGACGCGAAGCATGAAGGGATCAAGACCGAAAGGTTGTGCTGCGCAGTACGTAATAATCGGGCGCAAAACGTAGCAGGCAAACAAAATCAGCCACAACTCGCGCGGCATCTTTTTTAAGCGTCCGAACCCGACCATTTGCACCGTAATACCCACGAAAATCAACGCCAAGGGCGTCGTAAGATTTCCCAGGTACCGCGTAATCATCATGATTGTATCGGGCACTTTGAGGCTAACGAGGACACACAAAAGACCCAAAGCACATCCGATAAGCGGGGGCTTGAAAAGCATGCGGATGCTCTTAAAAGACCAAAGTTTCGGCGCCTTACCCCCGACGCGCCGCACGTTATCGAGCTGAATGTTATATAGACCGACCGTCCAAATAAAAAGGCAATTGGCAATAAAGTACTCGAGCACGTACGGAATACCGCGCTCGCCGTACATGGCCATGACGATGGGAACGCCGACAAAAAGCACGGTCGAACCGGAAAAGCAGGAAATAAAGGTTCCGGCACGCTCCTTGGCAACCCAGCCGATTTTGATAAACAGGATCGAGAAAAGAAAGTTAATGAAAATAACGATAAAGGGAAGCGTCAGACTTTGCGCCAATTCCATGAACTGGTCGTGCGTAAACCGCGCCGCCACGGAATAAAAGAGAAAACACGGCAGTGAAATATTGACGAGTTTGGCAATAAGCGCCCGACTTTGTTCATTAAAAGTGCCTTTGTGCGCAAAATAAAAGCCGACTCCGGCTACAACTGCAACGACCGCCACCGCACACAAGGAATTGAGTATTGCCTCTAGCATCGCTTTCCCTTTCGCCGTTTTCCGATGTGCCGTATTTTACCCGTCGGCACAAAGAGGCGTTTCTTCGATACACTTGAGTTTTATTGCAATCGGAAGATGCAATTTCCTTTTCCAGAAACCGAACCCGAACTTTTTTACTTCAGGGGGATTACCTTATGTGCACGAGTTTTACAGCCGGAAAAGCCGTTACGGCAGACGGCTCTTTGATTGTGGCCCGTAGCGCCGACAGTGCGGCCATTAAAGCCCAGCATTTCGTTTACCACCCGGCTCGTACCGGACAAACAGGGACGTACAGCACAAAAGCACACGGGGGCGTCAACGACTTTACGTATCCGCTTCCGAAAACCTCCTTAGCTTACACAACCATGCCGTTTTGGAAGACGCAGTTACACGGAGCGGCAGGCTTTAATGAGGCAGGCCTCGGCGTAACAGGCACCGAATCAATTTACGCGAGCGACATCGCCTTAGCCGCCGACCCCTACGTCAAAGAAACGGGCATTACCGAAGATGACATTGCCGACATCATCCTGTCGCGTTGCCGAACGGCTCGGGAAGGCGTCCTCTTGCTCGGTTCGATTATCGAAGAAAAAGGCGCGGGCGAAGGCTTCGGCGTTGCCTTTGTCGATGCCGATGAAATTTGGTATTTGGAAACGGGAACCGGCCATCAGTGGGTTGCCCAGAAAACGCCCGATGGCAAATATTTTGCCTCGGCCAATCAAGGGCGTCTGCAAGACTATGACCCCAACTCACCCGATACTTTAGGCTCGAAAACACTGGTGGAGTTTGCCATTGCCCAAGGCCTATACAAACCGGAAACGGACGGAAAATTTAATTTTGCCAAGGCCTACACACGCGATGACGGGCGAGATTGCATTTATAACGACCCGCGTGTTTGGATTATCCAAAAGATGCTCAATCCCACGCTCACGCAAGATCCGCAGCAAGGACGCAACTTCCCCGTGTATCTCACGCCGGAAAAGAAAGTAACTGTCGAGGATGCCAAAGCGATTTTGCGCGACCACTTCGAAGGAACCGAGCACGATCCGTACGGCGTAGATTTGCGCGGTGACGAACCCTGGCGCCCGATCAGTGTTTTCCGTACCTATGAAGCCCACGTGCTGCAAGTGCGTCCGTGGCTTCCGAAACCGATTGGCGAAGTCCTTTATGTGGCGATGGGCATGGCCGATTTGTCGGTCTTTATTCCGTTTTATGCCGGTCTCACGCACATTCCCGAATCCTGGCAAAAAGGCACCGATCAGGGTGAGGCCGATTCGGCTTACTGGAAGTTCCGTCGCGTGCAGACCTTGGCGATGACCGACTATCCGAAACTTGCTCCCATCGTCAAACAAACGTGGGCTGAGTTTGAGGCACAAGCCAAACTTGAACAAGAAGCGATGGAAAAAAACGTTCTTGAACTGTATCAAAGCGACAAAGCCGCTGCCCTTGAGCAATTAGAGACGTTTAACCGCGATTTGATTGCGAAAGCCGAACACACGGCCGAAAAACTTCTGGAAAAACTCTTTGTGATTCGCACGGTTGACATCGAAGCGATGGTGCCGGCGAAGAACCGTAAAAACAAAGATTGATGTTTCTTGCGCGGCAGGGAAAGGGCGAACTTTTCCTGCCGCAGTAGCAGAAAAAAGACTTTCCGGATACAAAAAACTTCTCCGAAGAGAAGTTCCGATGATTTGGTTGCGGGGGAAGGATTTGAACCTCCGACCTTCGGGTTATGAGCCCGACGAGCTACCAGACTGCTCCACCCCGCGGTCCTGTAAGAATACGGGATTCTATAGAATAACGGTTTATTCGTCAAGAAAAACGAAACATTTGCCCTATTCTCGGGATGAGTTCCGATGCGTTTTGCCACCGTTAAAAAGATACTCGATTGCCTCAGTGCGCAAAGAGCACACCGTCTGGTTTTAAACAATCTCGACTGGTTTACGGTTTTCGGCTTAAATGCCGAGATGGCGCCGACCGCGCCTGAGAACCCCGTATGGGTCATGGGAATTCGGTTTCCGAATGCCGTGGGCCTGGCAGCCGGATTTGACACGAACGGCGAATGCATCAGTTCCCTCGGAGGGTACGGATTCGGTCACATTGAGGTCGGAAGTCTCAGCGCATCTCCGATTACCGGCTCTTTTGATGTGCGTCGCGAGAAAAAAGACGGCCTGACGCTTTCCTACGAAAGCCCGATTGTCAACGACGGAATCGACAAGGTCCTTGTTCGTCTTAAAAGCGCCGATGCCTATCACCTGCGGGGCGGTGTGCTCGGGATTAACCTACGCCTTGACCCGACTCGAGCAGAATCTTCCTTTGACGATTTGGCGCTTTGCTTTGAGAAAGCCTACAAAAAGGCCGACTACGTGACGCTCAATGCCGCCGAGCTCTCCTGTGACGATGCGATTCGGGCGGTAAGGTGCCTTCTTGATACGCGGCAGCGCCTGCTCGATTCGGAACCGGTCAAGAAAAAGCCCATTGCCGTCAAAATTGCGCCCGAAGCCAAAGAGACGCTCCTGCCGCGCCTCGATGCACTCCTAAAAAGCGGGGCCGAAGCCCTGATTGCCACCTCGGGAAAGCAGTCCGAGGGAGGCAAGACCTACCTTTCGGGACGCGCCCTAACGGATGATGCCTTAAAGACGCTTTTTCTCGTAACACAGCACATCGACAAGGCCGTTCCCGTCATTGCCTGCGGCGGCATTCGTAGCGGTGAAGAGGCCTTGTCTCGCATTCAGGCCGGAGCGAGCCTCGTGCAGCTTTTAACAGGGTTCGTCGAATTCGGTCCGGCCTTAGTCTACGAGTGCATCCGCGCGATTAAGTCCGACGGCTTAGGTCGTGCGGCTCAAACCGTCAGGCACGATTTTTGATTTTGCGCTATCGTGCCAAAGGCACGGTCCTAACTAGAAAGCATTCTCCGATGATTCCAACCGACTCGATTCTTCGTCCGTACTTTTGGAACGTTCCCTTCTGGGCACAGGTAGGCGTGTATGTGCTCGGACTCATTTGCATCGCGATTTTTATCGCAGGTCTTGTGCGGGCCTGGAAAATCGTGCGCGAAGATATGCCCTCGGGTGTCTCGGCACCGGCCAAACTGTCGTATACCAAAACGCTCCTGACGGTCCTCATGCAACGCAAAGTGCGCGAAACACGCAGCGGCTTAGCGCATTTTGCGATTTTTTGGGGTTTTGTCCTTTTATTTTTAGGCACCGTTCTGGCCACAATCGACTGGGATGTGGCGTGGCTTGCCTTTGATAAGCGCATTCTGTCGGGGCGCGTTTATCTTATCTACAAATTGGTCTTGGACTTAGCCGGTCTTGCCGCCCTCCTCGGTCTTGCGTACGCCGCCTTACGACGCTTTGTCTGGGGCGATCCGAAGGTCGAGCCCACGGGGCGTTCGGGCGTCATTCTCGGCACCTTGGCCGGCATCATCGTTTTAGGCTTTGTTCTCGAGGCGTTGCGGCTTGCCGCTCAAAATCCTCCCTGGGCCGTCTGGTCTCCGGTCGGGTTCCTCCTGAGCCACTGCTTTGCGGCTATGTCCCCTGAGTCGCTTCGCATCACGCACCTGTTTGTCTGGGTCATTCACGCCTTGACGTCCCTGTGCTTTATTGCCGTCATGCCGCTGACGTTTTATGCGCACCTATTTAAGACTCCTGCGTCGATTCGTCGGGAAAAACGCGGCCCGACGGCAGCCGTTGCCAAGATTGAAAATATCGAAGAGAAAGAGCATTTCGGCGTGAGCGACTTTAAGGACTTTACGCTCGAAGATCGTATTCACATCGACGGGTGCACCGAATGCGGCAGATGCCGTGCCGTCTGCCCGGCTTTCCGTGCCGGAAGCACCTTAGATCCCAAGTCGCTTATCTTGGCGCTGCAAACCCGATTGCACGGAGAAAAGCGCGACGTGCCGCTAATCGACGGTCTGGTGCCTAAAGCCGGTCTTTGGGACTGCACGACCTGTAATGCCTGCGCTCAGGTCTGCCCGGCACGAATCCCGATTCCCGATCTTATTATTTCCATGCGACGGAACCTGGCGCTTGAAAAAGGGGAATTTCCCGCCGGTCTTGCGCATGCACTTGAAAACGCCGCGAGCGTCGGCAATCCCTGGGGTATGGATCCGGCCTCCCGCACCCGCTGGACAAAAGACTTGAATGTCCCGCTTGCCCGAGTCGGCGAACATTACGATGTCCTTTACTGGGTCGGCTGTTCGGCTTCCTACGACAAACGCGCCCAAAAGATTGCCCGCGCCATGGTTCGAATTTTCCGCGTCGCCGGTGTGAAATTTGCCGTGATGGCCGAAGAGCGGTGTCACGCCGATTGGGCACGACGCGCCGGTGAGGAGTACCTATTTCAGACGGCAGCCCAAGAAAATATCGGCAACCTAAGTCGCTACGATTTTGATGAGATCGTCACGGCCTGCCCGCATTGCTTTAATACGCTTAAAAACGAATACCCGCAGTTCGAAGGCGGTTGCTACGTCGTGCGCAATCACGTCGAATTCATTCGTGCGCTAATCAAGGCGCATCGCATCACGCTCAAAAAGAGCGACCGCGCAAAGATTGCCCTGCACGATGCCTGCTACTTGGCACGCGCCAACGGCTTTGTTAAAGAACCGCGCAAGATTCTGAAAAAAGCCGGCGCTCGGATTGCCGAGCCGAGTGAAAGTGCGATGACGGCCTTTTGTTGCGGCGCAGGCGGCGCACAACTTTTCCAAGATAAGCCCCTGCGCATCAACACCATCCGCATTAAAGAGTTAAAAGACACCGGCGCTCAGCACATCGCCGTGGAATGCCCGCACTGTCTGACGATGCTCACGGCCGCCAGCTCCGACAAAGAAATTCCGATTGAAGACATCGCCGAAATCGTGGCCGATGCGATGCAAGAAACGGGCGAACCGAACAATGCCAAGGCCTAAGAACCAACACGAGAAAGTTCAGGTTTTAACGCGCATCGGGCGCCTTTTAAAGGCATTAACGCAAGAAAGCGCCCCTTGCGGCGTACGCGCACTTGCTAAGCGAGCCGACCTTGCTCCCTCGACAGCCCAGCGCCTGATGGTCGGCTTGCAATCACAAGGCTTTGTCGAGCAAACGCCCGAAAGAAAGTGGATTCCGGGCAACGCCCTGGTGGTCTTAGGCCTTAATGCCTTGCGTAACAAACACCTTGCCTCCCCGGATGCCGCACTTTTTAAGGCCTTGGAAGAAGAAACGGGCGGAATCTTTTCCCTCGCAATTCGCATCGGCGACTCCGTCGCGATTCTGACGCAAAATCAAACCCATGTTCTTCCTCTTTACGAAACGGCTTGCGGCATTGCGCTACTCGGATCGGAGACTCCGGACAAACTAACCGCGTACATGACGCGACAGAATCTGACGGGAAAGGCACGTGAAACGCTCTTTTTACAACGCGAGTCTTTCCTTCGAAACGGCTGGGTCGGCTCCTTAGACGATGTGCACGGATACACCGTGGCCGTCCCCGTGCAGCCTGACGAGAAAAGCGAAGCGACAGCCGCCCTCGCGCTTTTATTTGCAGGGCAAACCTCGTTTCCGCCCGAAGCCCTTAAAAGCCTTCTTGCTGCGGCAAAGGCGCTTTCTCACTCGGGCTCCTAGGATAGGCTGCCGGCTTAACCGGCTATGCAAAATCCCCGGAGCCAGGGGGCTTACGGGGATTCATCGCTTCAACCGATACCGCCTTCAAGCGTTACCGAACGCCGCGTTCCTCATTGGCCTTAAGGGCCATTGCGACGACTTTGCGCGCCAAAGCACTCGTCGGATCGATGACAAACACGGTCTTTCCGGCACACGGCAAATCCCCTTCGTGCAAAATGAGCGGCAATTCCGTGCAACCCAAAATAAGAACGTTGCAGTCGTATTCGCGCACGAGTTCCTCGGCCGCGCGCATCAACTCCTCACGGCAAATGCCGTCGGTCTTTCCGGCCTTGGCTCCCTCGGGCCCGTAGATGGCTGACATTACGTCTTCCTGACGCTCGGAGGAAGGCACGAAAAGCGGCATGCCCATCTCTTCGGCCTTGTTCGAATAAATGCCGGTCTTGACGGTACCGGTCGTAGCCATCAGGCCGATACGCGCCGCATCGCCGAATTTTTCCTTAATCTCATCAAGGGCTGCCTGCTGCATGTTGATAAACGGAATCTTCAGATGCCGCTCCATGTACGGAATAAAGGCATGGGCTGTATTGCAGGGAATAATGATGACATCGCATCCGTCGTCCTCAAGACGCTTGGCGCAGTTATAAAGCGCAAGTGTCGGGTCGACGCCGCCCGAAAGCAGTGCCGCCGTGCGATCGGGAATCTGCGGGTTTTGTTCCACAACAAGCTTGATGTGTTCCTGGTCGATTTTAGCCGGCGTTGCCTTCACGATCTTGTCGTACAAGTCGACGGTTGCCGCCGGTCCGAGCCCCCCGATCATGCCGACCTTAAAACCCTTTAAAACGGGACCGTCTTTTAACGCATCAATGAGGTCTGCGGCATAGGTCGATGCCGATAGGTCTTTCGGATTCACAAGACGCGCGCGGCATTCGGTGGCAAGTTCCGGGAAAAACGAAGGAACGGTCTCATCGGCAAAACCGACAACGCCGTAGCCGCGCTCAAATAAGCGTTCGGCCGCATTAAAAAGTTCGATTTTCAAATCCCCGAGTTCGATGCGCGGTGTCGGGGCCTTTGCCAGCTGCAGTGTCTCGAGCTGAACATCAAAGTCCGGCTCCTTTAAAAGCACCTGAGTCTTGACTTCAAGCGCCCGCAACATCGCCACTTGCGTCGCAACGATTCCGATTCGCTTCATAGTTTTTCTCCATTGCCGTCTAAAACCGATGTGTGAGATAGCTGTTTTTACCCACTATCCGCAGGTTGTCAATCATATCCCGCTTTCTTTTTTTGGGTATACGGCAATCGGCTTAGGTCGGTTCGCCGAAGGGAGGAAAAAGGAGCGACGAGCGGTTACAAGCGCCGTATGGATTCCCAGACTTTCGTCAGGCGCTTGACGGAAACAGGCATCGGAGTCCGAAGCTCTTGGGCAAAAAGCGACACACGCAATTCCTCGAGCATCCAGCGAAACGCTTCAAGGTGCTCATCGACAACACCCTTACGGGAAGCCACCTCGCGGGCATACGGAACGAAAAGTTTGTTCACGGCCTGCATTTGCACGGCATCGCGTTCCGGGGCATTACGCAATTTATCCAAACGCACGTTAATCGCTCGCACATAGCGCGTGTAGTGGCGCAGTTGCTCGGGCGGCGTTGTCAGCAAAAAGCCCTTGGGAAAAAGCCCCTTTAACTGCACACGAATGTCCTGAACGACGTCGGGAAAAGCGCGCGCTGCCGCAAGGCGCTTAGGGATACCGGATAGCTCACTAGCAAGAGCCTCCAGCGAGC
>OWIO01000021.1_pt1 | contig 108883 bp, 92 predicted proteins | sample 1733011 | NCBI WGS metagenome assembly OWIO01 (sample SAMN05065779, study PRJEB22554) | human gut metagenome | biome: ENVO:2100002; feature: ENVO:00000062; material: ENVO:00002003 | host: Homo sapiens | place: USA | reverse complement strand
TTTAAAACCGCCCGTTCTGTCTGTTCGGGTGAATCAACGCTTTGTCCTTTGGACTAGCGGAGGAAGGATTTTTTTCCACCCCTTGACAAACGTGTGTAGTCCAGAGATGACAAACGTGTGTAGTCCAGAGATTAGTCAGGAGTTGCTTACACGGATTTCACGTTGAATGCCCGGCATACGACCGAAACCCCCGATGAGAAATCCGCTCGATTTCTCTAAAATTCGAGAATTACCCGGTCAGAGTCTTTTCTTGGGAGTCCGTTTACAGTGTCCGTTCTTCATGAAAAACACATCACGCTCATCGTCACGGGCAGCATCGCCGCCTACAAGGCCTGCGAGCTCGTTCGCCTGCTTTCCAAAGCCCGAGCCGATGTGCACGTGATTCTCACACCGGCCGCCGAACGTTTTGTCGGAGCGACGACCTTCGAGGCCCTAAGCGGAAATCCCGTTTTAACCGATGCAAGCCACACACCGCTTTCGCACATTCACCTCGCGCAAGATGCCTGTGACCTCATTCTCGTTGCACCGACAAGTGCCGATACACTCGCAAAAATCGCCTTAGGTATCGCCGACAATCTGGCCTCTCAAACCGTTTTGGCGCGCACGGTGCCCCTCCTCGTTGCCCCGGCAATGAATACGGCGATGTGGGAAAACCCGGCCACGCGTCGTAACGTCCGACTTTTAAAAGAAGACGGCGTCCTTTTTGCCGGGCCCGTAAGCGGATCTCTTGCCTGCGGCACCACGGGTGCCGGTCGCATGATTGAACCGCTTGACATCGTTCAAGCTGCCGAAAAAGCCCTCACGAAACCCGTTCTTGCCGGAAAAAAGCTTTTGATTACCGCAGGCCCCACTTATGAAGCCATCGATCCGGTGCGGGGTCTGACGAACCGCTCGAGCGGTCGCCAAGGCTATGCCCTGGCACAAGCAGCCTTTGCCGCCGGAGCCGATGTGACCCTCGTTTCCGGTCCCGTTGCCCTAGCGGCGCCATACGGCGTTGCGGTGGTTTCCGTGACATCGGCTCGTGACATGCAAGACGCTGTGATGTCTCGTTTACAAGGAACCGATGCCTTTATCGGTGTGGCGGCCGTAGCCGATTGGCGCCCGATTCAAGCGGCAACGCACAAGATTAAGAAAGACACCAACAGGACGCCGAACATGATGCTTTGTGCCAATCCCGACATTTTGGCCGGTGTGGCTGCATCGCCCGACCGCCCGGCGTGCGTAGTCGGCTTTGCCGCCGAGACGGAAAACGAAATTGCCCAAGCACAAGTAAAACTTACGAAGAAAGGCCTTGACATGATTGTGGCCAACAATGCACCGAACACCTTCGGCAAAGGCTCCAATTGTGCGACACTGATTACGAAGGATGCCGTTCGCGGTCTTCCGGAACTTGATAAGATTGACCTAGCCCGTGAGATTCTTGTGTCGGTTGCGCGCATGTTAAAGGCTCGGCTATGAAGAAAACACACTCTTTTGATCCGGAAAACGGCGACTACGTCAAGTACATCGAAGACATTCAACGCGGTCGCATTAAACCGCCCGCGAGCACCAAACCGATGCTCGAGACACCGGTTGCCGATGCCTCTTCGTCCGAGACAACTTCAAAAAAACGCAAAGTCGGCGCTCCGCCTGCCGTACTCGGAGCTCTGGCAACCTTTCTCGTGATTGCCGGTCTCGGCTTTGTCTCTTACGGTATCATTTTCGAATCCGACGAATTCATCCCGATCGGGATGTTCTTGCTTTTTGCCGGATTCGTCTTTTCCATGAATTTACGCAAGTGAAAATTAAACTTCGCATTACGGACGAACGCGTCCGCGCACACCTTCCGACCTATGCTACCGCCGGAAGCGCCGGGCTGGATTTACGTGCCCTGTTGGATGCTCCGCTTACAGTAAACCCCGGGCAAACATCGCTCGTGCACACGGGCTTGAGTATTCACATCGCCGATTCCGGTTATGCGGCACTCATTTTGCCGCGTAGCGGACTCGGGCACAAAAAAGGCATTGTCCTCGGAAACCTCGTCGGTCTCATTGATTCGGACTACCAAGGGGAACTCATGATTTCCGTTTGGAATCGCTCCGGCGAACCTTTTACGCTCGAACCCATGGAGCGCATTGCGCAACTGGTGATTGTCCCGGTCGTTCAAGCTCAATTTGACATTGTCGATTCCTTTTCCGAAAGCTCGCGCGGCGCCTCGGGGTTCGGCTCGACGGGAACGCATTAATTACAATCGGTTATGCCACAGGTTTCCCTATCGGCAATGCCGCACGACAAGGCAAAGCCCGGCCTTATCGCGTACTTGGCGCTTTTCTTGCTGATCTTTTTTTTCTCCGGGCTTTCCGGACACTTGGGACCGTACCTTGCGTGGTTCGATTACACCACCCTCATCGGTCGCTTCGGACGGATTCTTGATACGCAAACCTTTCTCGGAGCGGGCGGCACCGGGGCTCGGGGCGGCCTTCTTTATGCCGTTTCCTTTATCCCGAGCATCATGCTTGCCGTCGGGGTCGTGGAAGTGGCTACCCGATACGGCGCCTTAAAGGCGGCCGGAGTCCTTCTCACACCGATTTTGCGCCCTCTTTTAGGGCTTCCCGGAGTTTGCGGCGTTGCAATCATCGCCAGCTTGCAAAGTTCGGATGCGGGAGCTGCGATGACGCGCGAGCTGGCCGAGAAGGATTTAGTCACTGATGACGAGTGCACGATTTTGACAGCCTTTGAGTTTTCCTCCGGGGCCTCGGTGATTTTTTACCTCACGGTTGCTGCCGTTTTATTCCCTTTTCTTCCCGTGCATTTTTTTCTGCCCCTCGGGGTGGTGCTCCTTTTTAAGGTCATCGGCGCCAACCTCATGCGCCTTTATCTTCATGTCAGGAGACAGTCGTGAACGCCCTCGAAGTCTTTATCTCGGGACTACGTAAGGGCGCTGCTATCGGCGTTCGCTTTATGCTCCCGGCTCTTATTGCGGCCTTTGTCGTCATTGAGATGCTGCAAGTCTCAGGCGTGCTTCGTCTTCTTGCCGAGCACGTCTCGGGCGTGATGGCCGTATTCGGGCTTCCCGGTGAGGCTCTTGCCGTCCTCATTGCCGCTTGGGCAAGTGCCGCCGGCGCCATCGGCATGGTCGCAGGCTTAGCCTCCCGAGGACTCCTGACACCCGAGCACGTGGCTATTTTGCTTCCCGGTATTCTTCTTATGGGGTCGCAGCTCCAGTTTTTCGGACGGATTCTGGCCGTTGCCGGCGTCTCAAGCGAGCGCGTGCCGGTCATGATGGCTATCGGGCTTATGAATGCCGTAGGAGCCATGCTTATCATGCGCTTTCTTATTTTTTGAGATACGCTGTTACAAAAAAAGACGCCTCGGAGCGATATAAGAAGCTGGCGCTTACTACAATGCGCAGTCTCTAATTGGGTTGGTGTCTTATGCAGTTTTTTCCATTGACGCGTGAAACGTATCCTCTGTGGCTTTCCTTTTGGGAAAAGACCCCGTTTCGTACGGCCGATACCACGTTTATTAACTTATTCGGTTGGGCACCGGTATACGGTCTGGAAGCGGCCGTTGAAGGAGACCTTTTTTGGATTCGTCGAACCCAAAACGGCGAGTCGGCCTTCTGGACGCCGCTCGGGGACACACGTTCCGTTAATTGGGAAAGCGCCTTGGCGCCCTTTCCTGCCGGTACGCGTTTTGAGCGCATTCCGACGGACTTAGCCCTGCAAATGCAAGCCGACACGAAGCGCATCGCCGACATCACGGATACGCCCGAGCAGCACGAGTACCTGTATGAAAGACGTGCTCTGGCCGAGTTTTCCGGACGCAAACTTCATAAGAAACGCTCGCACATCAATGCCTTCGAACGCTTGTACGGCGTCGATTACCGCACCTTGGCGGTCAAAGACATTCCGACAATCACGGCGTTAAGCGAAGCGTGGCTTACCGCGCAAACCGAGCCTGCCGCCTCACTACAAAGCGAGCATGAGGCTCTGGTGCGCATGCTTACTTTGTGGGAAATCGATTCGACCGTGCGCTGCGGGGGACTTTTTTACGAGAATCGCCTCATCGGGTGCGACTTCGGCTCTGCCGTCGACCCGACGATGTTTGTCATTCACATCGAAAAGGGCCTACCGGAGTTTCGCGGCGTATATCCGACGCTTGTCAAGTACTTTGCCGACCGCAGCATCGATCCGTCCTATACGCTAATTAATCGCGAACAGGACTTGGGCGATGCGGGCTTAAGGTACTCAAAGACCACCTATCAGCCCGTTGACTTTGTCCGCAAAGCCGCTTTTACGCTGCGTTAAAGCTTTTTATACAGTGCTTCGAGCGTTTGAACGGCGTCAGCCTCGAGCCAATAGTCGCACACGTCGATAATCGGCGCTTCCGGGTCGGTATTGACAGCGACGATGACCTTAGAGTCTTTCATACCGGCTAGGTGCTGAATCGCCCCGGAAATTCCGAACGCTAGATACAGGTCCGGCGCCACGATTTTTCCCGTTTGTCCGACCTGAGTGTCCGCAGGGGCAATGAAGGCATCGACAAGAGCCCGCGTGGACGCCAGACCCGCATGCAGGCGGTCGGCAAGCTTTTCGGCGGCCTTAAAGCCCGCTTCATCAATGACACCGCGACCGGCCGCCACCACAATGCGAGCCGATTCCAAGTCCACGGTGTCTTCCCGTTTTTTCTGTGTACTCACAAGCGTAAAAGCGCGAGGGCTCGGCACGGGCTCGACATTTTGGACCGAGGAAGGAGTTTCTTTTTCGGGGACCGGATCAAACGCCGTTGTCCGCACCGAAGCAATCACGGGCGTTGCGGCAATTTTGACCGTCGCAAGAAGGCTTCCGGCGTAGATGTAGCGCTTAAAGGTATCGGGCGAGACAACATCGCAAATTTCCGATAAGGCCGGCACGCCGAGAAGGGCTGCCACGCGCGGCATGACGGCTTTGCCGAGAGTTCCGGCATCAAAAAGAATGTGCGAATAGCCCTCGGATTGAGCTTTAACCTGACACGCTCCCCCTTCGGCACCGACCGACGCCATCTGGCACACGAAGACGCTTCGTACGCCCGAAAAAGACGCCACTTGCGTTGCGGCGTCTTCGGGAACTTCTCCGATAAGGAGTACATCGACCTCCGGGGCAATTTTCTCGGCACACGTGAGGGTATGGCGCGTTGCAACAGGGACTTTACCGCCTACGACCAAAGAGACCACTAAAACGTTCATGATGCCATCTCCTTGATCACTTTCTTTTCATGAATTAATTTAAAGAGAAGCTCATCGACCGAATCGAGTTTTTCCGAAGCCCGTTCACGATTGGGTTCCGTGACGTTGCAAATCTCGGTCTTTCGCGCAAGATCGATGCCGAGCGTTGCGGCATCGACGGTTTCAATCGGCTTTTTGCGCGCTTTCATCATGCTCGGAAGCGTGACATACCGAGGCTCGGCTAAGCGTAAATCGGCCGAAAGGACCGCCGGGAGTTCAGCCGTCAAATGCTTAAGTCCCGCATCGCTTTCCTGGCAGACCGTAAGAACCTTGTCGGCCAATTCGATTTTGGAGACACACGTTGCCACGGGCCAACCTAAAAGCGCCGAGAGCATAGCCGGCACCTGACCGGCATCGTTATCGATGGCTTGTTTACCGGTTAAAACCAAATCGGGTGCTTCTTGACGCACGATCGCTTCCAAAATTCTGGCCACAGTAAAAGGCTCGATCGTCGGCTCCAAGCGCACATGCACGGCGCGATCGGCGCCGATAGCCATTGCCACACGCAAGGTATCTGTCGCCTTTTCCGGTCCGATGCTCACGGCAACGACTTCAGAAGCCTTGCCGGCTTCTTTTAGTTGCACGGCGGCTTCCACGGCGATCTCATCAAAGGGATTGATGCTCATTTTCAGTCCCGTGAGTTCGACGTCTTCGCCGTCAGCCCGCGGGTGCACCTTGACGTTGTAATCGACAACGCGTTTGACTGCCACAAGTACTTTCATCGCAAAAATTCCTCTTAGCGTCCGCAAAGTCCTTGCGGCCGCAAAAAACTAGTTTGGGATTATACGAAAGAAGCTTCAAGAAAACCCTCTTACTTTCGGCAATACCCGGGCCGTGTCTTCAAAGGCAATGCTTTTTTCGCCGTTTCGTGGCATAGTGATGCCACCTCTCGGGGTTTGCTTTTCGGTGCCCCGATTCCGATTCCTTACTTTTAATCATTCGGAGTTTTATCCATGTTAAGCGACATTGAAATCGCACAATCCACAAAGCTCACGCGGATCGATGACCTGGCCCACGCCTGGGGGCTCGAGGACGACGAGTTCGAACCGTACGGCCGCGACAAAGCCAAAGTCACTCTTCACAAAGATCGGAAAGCCGCCGGCAAACTCATTCTTGTCACGGCGACCTCAGGTATGCCCGCAGGCTCCGGCAAAACCACCACGTCCATTGCCTTGGCCCAAGGCATGAATCGCCTCGGGAAAAAAGCTGTTTTGGCACTGCGCGAGCCCTCGCTCGGGCCCGTATTCGGCATGAAAGGAGGCGCGGCCGGCGGCGGCTACTCACAAGTCCTTCCGATGGAATCGATTAACCTACATTTCACGGGAGACTTTCACGCTATCGGTGCGGCCAATAACCTCATTGCCGCCATGATCGACAACGCCCGGCATTTCCGTCAGGTCGATTTGCGGGAAGTCACGTGGCGCCGTGTCGTTGATTTAAACGATCGGCAACTACGGTTTATCGTCACAGGTCTCGGGGGCCCGGTCAACGGGGACCCGGCCGAAACGGGCTTTGACATCACCGTGGCCAGTGAACTCATGGCCGTTCTGTGTTTGTCTGACTCCGAAGAAGATTTACGACGCCGTATCGACAACCTCGTTCTCGGCTACAAGTTCGACAAAACGCCCTTTACCTGCAAAGAACTCGGTGCGACGGGAGCCGTGATGGCGCTTCTTCTGGAAGCCGTAAAGCCTAATCTCGTTCAGACCACCGAAGGGACGCCTGCCTTTGTGCACGGCGGCCCCTTTGCCAACATCGCCCACGGGTGCAATTCCGTGGCCGCCACCAAAGCGGCGATGACGCTCGGCGAGTATGCCATTACGGAAGCCGGATTCGGAAGCGATCTCGGAGCTCAAAAGTTCTTTGACATTAAGTGCCGTCATGCGCATTTAACGCCGAGCGCCGTAGTGCTCGTCACAAGCCTCAAAGCACTGCGTTGGCACGGCGGAGTGGACTTAAAAGAAATCGGGAAACCCGATCTTGAGGCGTTAAAAGCGGGGCTCTGTAACCTAGATGCGCACGTGGCGAACTTAAAGCACTTCGGGCCGGGTATCGTTGTTTCGATGAACCACTTTGCCGGTGACCCCGAAGAAGGAATCGCCGTCCTTCGCGAGCACTGTCAGAAGCTCGGTGTGCGCTTTGCCGTGAGCCGCGGCTTTGCCGAAGGCGGGAAAGGTGCCGAGGATTTGGCGCGCGAAGTGCTCGCAATCTGTGAGGAACCGGCACGGCCCCTGTCCTTTACCTATCCGATTGATGCGCCGATTGTCGAAAAGATTACGGCCGTGGCACAAAAGGTGTACGGCGCCGGAGCCGTCTCCCTTTCCGAAGCAGCCAAAAAAGACCTCAAAGCCATCGAGGAGTTGGGATTTGACCGCTTGGATGTCTGCCTTGCCAAAACCCCGCTTTCGATGACGCACGACGCGGCGATTAAAGGCGCCCCCAAGGGCTGGACACTTCCTGTCGCACGTTTGATTTTAAATGCCGGAGCCGGCTTTATCGTCGCGACAACCGGTTCAATTCTGCGTATGCCGGGGCTACCGCGTTCTCCGGCCGCTCTTAAGATTGACGTCAAGGACGGAAAGATTACCGGGCTTTCCTAAGGAGAACTTTCCCGAACACACAAAACCCGCCGATTCGGCGGGTTTTGCGTCACCGGATATCTTGTCGCTGATTAATTCGACACAACACGGGCGGCCAATTTTCCGAGCAACGGCTCGAACTTAACGCCGTACCAGTGGTTCTTTTCCGTTTGCGTGGCCTCGATACTCTCAACGGTAAAGTCGGCAGCAATTTTGGCCGCTTCATTGACGTCGATTCCTGCCAGATAGGCGCCTGCAAAGGCCGATGCATACACGTCACCCGTACCGTGGCACCCTTGAGCAATCTTGCGATGCTCGTAGTAGTACATGTCGGTCCCGGGGCTACTGACGGCAACACCGGTCTTACCGGGGCGATACCCGATTCCGGTTAACACCACGGTTTTGGCGCCTAAGTCGTGAAGGGCTTCGGCCAAATCGGCCACATACGCCTCATCGTACGTCTCGCGGTACTCTTTTCCCGTCAAAAATGCTGCTTCCGAAATGTTCGGAAGGAGAAAGTCGGCTAAGGCCACAAGTGTTTTCATCGCTTCGACGTAGTCGGCATTGAAAGCCGGATAGAGCTTGCCGTTATCTGCCATCGCAGGATCAATAATCGCCGGCGCTCCGCTCTTGGTGCACGTCTGAATAATGCGTTTGACGATAGCAATTTGCTCGCGACTTCCGAGGTATCCGGTCGTCACGGCATCGAACATGATGCCCTCTTTGACCCAGTGTTCACGAATCGGTTCCATCTCCGAGGTTAAATCCCGGAACGTGAAGCCCTTAAATCCGGCCGTGTGCGTTGAAAGCACAGCCGAAGGAAGAATCGCCGTCTCATGACCGCACGCCGACAAAATCGGCAAAGCCACCGTGAGCGAACACTGTCCGACACAGGAAATGTCCTGAATGGTTAAAACACGTTTGTATGCCACAACCTACTCCCCGTTATTTGTGCTGCGTTCTTGCGCAGTCTCTTTTTTCCGAAGCGACTCGACGTGCTGCAAATACGCCTCGTCAACATCGCCCGTAATATACCGGCCGTCAAAGCACGAACAGTCGTAGTGCTTAACAGCCGGGTTCAATTGAATAATCGCGTCTTTGAGGTCCTCTAGGTCCTGATAGACCACCGCATCGGCACCGACGACCTTGGCTACCCCGTCCTCATCTAGGCCGTGTCCGCAAATGAGTTCGTCGCGTGTTGTCATATCGATGCCGTACACATTCGGGAACATCACGCGCGGGGCCGTGGAGGCCACAAAGACTTTGCGTGCACCGGCCTCACGCGCCAATTTAACAATCTCGCACATCGTCGTGCCGCGCACAATCGAGTCGTCGACAAGAAGCACCGCCTTACCTTCGAACTCCACGGGCATGCCGTTTAGCTTCTGACGCACGGTTTTCACGCGCATCGATTGACCGGGCATGATAAACGTACGCCCGACGTAACGGTTCTTTAAAAAGCCTTCGCGGTAAGGGAGCTTTAAGGCGGCGGCAAGTTGTTGCGCCGCCGGGCGACCCGAGTCCGGAATCGGCATAACGACATCGATATCGGCCGGGTTGATTTTCGAGCGCACCCGAGCGGCTAACTTTTCACCGAGCGTGAGGCGCGCCGCATAGACGCTTACGCCGTCCAAAACGCTATCGGGACGCGCAATGTACACGTGCTCGAAAATACACGGGCACAAATCGGTTTTCTCGGCGCAGAGGGCACTGAAAAGTTCGCGGTCGCGACTGATGAAAACCACTTCCCCGGGCGCCACATCCCGCATAAATTCAAATCCGAGACCGTTTAAGGCCACTGACTCGGATGCAACCATGTAGTCATACGTGCCGTCTGCCTTTTTTAAGCGTCCGATACAAAGCGGCCGAATTCCGTGGGGGTCTCGAAACGCCACAAGGCCTTTGTTGATAATCAGGGCCACGTCGGCAAAGGCACCCCGCACACGCGAGTAAACCGAGTGCATGGCGGAAAAAAGGCGCTCGGGATTAAATTGCCCGCGTCCCGAGCAGTGCCGGGAAATCTCGTCGGCAACGACGTTTAAAAGGATTTCACCGTCGCCGACCGTGTTGATGTGACGAAGGTCTTCATCGTAAAGCTCGTCGCGAAGCGCCTCGGCATTGGTTAAATTCCCTTCGTGGCAATACAAAATGCCGTACGGGGCATTAACGTAAAAAGGGGAACTTTCTTCGTTGGAAGAGGCTGTGGCGCAGGTCGGATATCGGCAGTGACCGACACCGGAATTGCCCGCGAGGTTACGCATATCGCGCGTACGAAAGACGGCATTGACAAGCCCCAGCCCCTTGTGCAGGTGAAACTGCAGCCCCTCGACCGTCGCAATACCGGCGGAATTTTGTCCGCGATGTTGCAGTAACAGGAGCGCATCGTAAATGACCTGATTGACGGGCTCATTACTGATTAATCCGACAACTCCGCTCATAGTGTGTTTTTATCCTATTTGTTGCCTCAAAAAGAGGGATTGATTAATAAATTCGAAATTCCTGCCGCATCCGGGCAATGGTTTCCGGGAGAATCGGCATCGAGAGATCAATCACGCGCTCTGCCGGGACAATCAGAACAGAATTGCGCCAATAGCCCGAGCGCGTAAAACTGGTCATGCCGAGTAAAAAGACGCAGGCACATACAATCACCACCCCGCGCACAAACCCGAAAACAGCTCCGATGGAACGATCCTCAAAGGAAACCGAAGCAGCCGAAAGTGCGGCCCCGGCAATCCGTCCGAGGATTCCGCACGCAAAGAGCACGACAACGGCAATCAAAATCGCCCCGAAAATCGTCCGAATCGAAGGGTCGACGCTCGACAAAGGGATGAGTTCCCCGGCCCAGGGAGAAAACCTGAGCGCCAGGACAATCGCGAGCACCCAACCGACGATGGCCATCAGTTCCCGAACGATGCCGCGAAACAGTCCGACGATTGTCGAAATCGCGAGGACGGCAAGAATAATCCAATCGACTTCATTCATAGGGCGATTCTTTTACGGTTTCTTCGCAGGTTTTTCGGTCATCACACCGCCGTTTGTCACGGAATTAAGGGCGAGTTTATCTAAAGCAGCACGGGCCTTATCCATCGAATCAAAGCGCCCGACGCGCACACGCCATAAATCGGATTTGTGACGCTGTGTTTTTTCGATGTATACCGGCAGTCCCAGCTTACGAATGCGCGCAGCACGCTCGACGGCCGAGGCCTTATTGCTCGTTGCGACAATCTGAATGTAGTAGCGCTTGCCCGAGACCTCAACGGCCTTATCTTTTTCCGCCGGTGCCTTGGTTGCCGACGCCTGACGCACGACAAGGGGCTTCTTGGCCGTCTTCACCTGTCCGGAGGCGGCGGCTTTTGCGGGCTCTGCCTTCACGGGCGCACTTTTAACGGGCGACGCTTTTTCTTGGGTTCGTGGAGTCGATTGAGTTACACCGGATGCCGGGGGATTGGCCTGACTTAAGTTGCGAGCCACCTCCTCGGCTTTTTTGGTGTTTTGTGCCGTTTCCGATGCCTTCGGGGCAATGCTCATGCGCTGCGCATACGGAACCTTAGAGGGTGTCCCGATTTGCGTTTGTGCTCCGCGCGAGGCGTATTCCTCCGCCGGCTCAAAGACCCAAGGCAACACGGCGCACAAAAAAAGAACGAACGCAATAAACCCGACAACGCGACGACGAAAACCTCTGCGGTCCGTCTTTTTCGTGGCCTCATCCAAAGACGTTCCCGCATAGTCGGCACCGAGATTGCCGGACGGACGTTGCTCGGAATTCGGACCGAACAGTTTTTGAAATTTATCGAGCATGAGAATCGGACTGACAGGCGCACGCCCCGAGGGCCTGCAACGTTTGTACGGCTTGTCCCACGGTCACAAAAGAACCGAACACGAGGATTCTAACAGGGTGCCGCAGATTACGGTTTGCTGCATCAAGCGCAGCTCGAAGGGCCGAATCCACCGAATCAAAGTCGCTGATGGATTCGTCGGCAATTTCGGCCTGATGCATCGCCTTCTTTAACTCATCAAGGCGAGCACCTCGCAGCCCCGTTAACCCCGAGATAAACCAGTGACTGACAGCCGGCGCCATCGTTCGTGCTACCGAGCGCATGTCTTTGTCGCGAAGCATCGCAAACACCGCATAAAGCATCTCTGAATTCGATTGCGTCGCCGTGATGTTTTTAAAAAGCACACAGGCTGCCTGCGGGTTGTGTCCGACATCGACAAAGACAGGGATGTTCGGAAAACCCGGTACCGTAAAGCGCTCAAAGCGCCCGGGCATGTACGCCGTCTTCAGACCTTTTTCAATCGCCTCACGCGTGACGGGAAGTCGGTCAGAGAGAAGCGTAACGGCCGCAATTGCCCCGGCTGCATTTTGAATCTGATTTGTCCCGGCAAGTGCAGGCTCTGGCAAATCCTCGTACGCAGTCGCCCCGAACGAAAAATCGAAGGTTTTTTCCTTAACGCGCGTTGTGAAGTCTTTCCCGTAACGAATAAGCGGCGCTCCGACTTTTCGGGCGTAGTCAATGAGCGTTGCGGGCGGATTTAAATCGGTCACAAGAGCCGGTTTCCAAGGCCGATAAATGCAGGCTTTTTCGTAAGCGATTGCCTCGCGCGTTGTGCCGAGGTAAGCCGTGTGGTCGATTCCGATGGCGCAGACAATGCCGCAATCGGAATCAATCGCGTTCATGGCATCGAGGCGCCCTCCGAGGCCGATTTCGAGCACGACGGCATCGAGCTTGGCATCGGAAAAGATCTTCAGGATTGCAAGGCCTGTAAATTCAAAATACGTGAGCGGCATTCCGTCACGAGCGCGGTTGACTTGGTCAAAAGCGCGGCACAGGATCGAATCTTCCACCTCTTGACCGCAGATGACCGCCCGCTCGTTAAAGCGGAGCAAATGGGGAGATGTGTGCATGCCGACGCGGTACCCGGCGGCAAGTAACACGGAACTAATCAGAGCACAGGTGCTGCCTTTGCCGTTCGTTCCCGCCACGGTAAACACAGGGCAGGAAAAGGAAATCCCCATACGCGCAATCATCGTGCGCATACGCGTCAAGCCCAATTCAATGGGTTTGTCCGTGAGATTTTCGGCGTACGAGAGCCAAGAAGCGAGGGAATCCGGAGTACTCTTAATCGAATCAAAGGCCATGATTACAGGACCAGTCGGACCATGAAGCGTCCGATTTCAAGAAAAGGACGAATGAAAAATGTCGTGGCTCCCGTGGCAATGAGGACCAGCATGATGGCAAGTCCATAGCGCTCCAGTTTGGAAAACTCATAAGCCCAGCGCCAAGGCAAAAGTCCCGTGAGGATTCTTCCCCCGTCCAAGGGAAGAATGGGAATGAGATTAAATGCCATGAGCATGAGATTGACGGAAATGCCGACGTAAACAAAAGAGACCACGAGATTCAAAACGCTCTGATCGGGCGTCAGGATAAGCGCCAGGCGCAGCAAAAGCGCCCAGGCAATCGCCTGAATCAGGTTACAGGCAGGACCGGCAAGGGCCACCCAAATCATGTCACGCTTGGGGTTACGGAGCATCGCAAAATTCACAGGGACCGGTTTTGCCCAACCGAAGAGAATGCCCCCCATACCCGTCAGAAGCGACGACAAAAGGAGCAACCCCGGAACCAAAATCGTTCCGACCGGGTCGATATGGTGTAAGGGATTAAGGCTTAATCGTCCGAGTCGATATGCCGTACTGTCACCGAAACACCGGGCCGCATAGGCGTGCGCCGATTCGTGTAGCGTGATAGCCAGAACAGACGGAATCGCGTAAACCAGAAGTGTCGTCAGAATCTGAATCATAGGGTGCGCAGTCTAGCAAAAGCGCCTCTTTTCGGCTTAGGAAAACGGCAAAATCAAGCCGCATACAGATAAAAATATCCTCCGGGATTCCCGTAAGAAAACCGGAGGAGTCGAATCTTAAAACGGTCGGCGTATCCGAGACGGACACGCCGTTAAATCCAATTAGAAGACCTTGCAAGCAACGAAGCCGAAGGCAACGCTGAAGACAATGGCGAGAACGCCCGGGATGAAGAACGCGTGGTTAAACACGTACTTACCGATGCGGGTCGTACCCGTGTCGTCCATCTGGACCGCGCCGAGCAATGTCGGATAGGTCGGCAGAACGAACAGAGCGCTGACAGCAGCGAAGCAGGCAACGAGCATGTAGCTGTCGCCGGGGTTAGCAGCCGTGATGCCGAGAGCCGCGATGATGGACGGCGTGATGGCCTTAGCGGTAGCAGCCTGAGAATACAGGAGCATAGCGGCTAAGAAGAACACGACAGCGAGCAGGGCCGGATACTGAGAAACGGACGAAGCCGCGAGAGCCTTAATTTCAGCAACGTGACCGGAAACGAACGTGTCGCCGAGCCAAGCAACGCCCAAGACGCACACGCAGGCAACCATACCGCTCTTGAAGACGCTGGTGGAAGCAACATTACCGATTTGAATCTTGCAGGTCATCGTGATGATTGTGCCGATTGCGAGCATGATGCTCATAATGGCCGCGTCACGCGGAACGATGACGGGCTTAATCAGGCCGACAGCCGGAGAAATCGCAGAAGCGTACAGAACGACAGCGATAACGCCGAGCAGGAAGATACCGACGGAGCGCTTCGCAAAGGGCTTGAGTTCCTTGACGATTTCGCCCTTGGGGGCTTCGATCAGACCGGCAGCCAAACGTTCACGATAAACCGGATCGTTTTCCAGTTTCATATCGGAAATGAGCGTCATGATGAAGGCCGTAACCATGCAGCCGGCAAACGTCGTGATCAACCAAATACCGAGCAAGGCCGGGTAGCTCCAGCCGAGCGGTTCCAGAACGCCGCTCATGTAAATCACGGCCGCGGAAACCGGAGACGCCGTAATAGCAATCTGGCTGGCGACGACAGCGATGGAAAGCGGAACGACCGGCTTGATGTGCTGTTCCTTAGCGACTTCAACGATAACAGGAATCATCGAGAAAGCCGTGTGGCCCGTACCGGCGAAGATTGTCAACACATAGGTGACGGTCGGCGCAAGGTAGTTGATGTTTTTCGGATTGCTACGCAGGATGCGTTCTGCAATCTGAACGAGATAGTCCAGACCGCCGGCCAACTGCATCGCGGAAATAGCCGCAATCACAGACGCGATGATCAGGATCACATCCCAGGGAATCGAACCCGGTTTCATGCCGAGGCAGATGCCCAGGACAAGTACGCCCAAACCGCCGGCGTAGCCGATACCGATACCGCCCAAACGGACACCCAAGAAGATGGCGCCGAGCAGCACGATAATCTGAAGAATCAACATAATATCCATAACCCCTCCAGGTTTCGGTTAGTTGTTGTTATTAACAGCCTTCGGGTCTAACTCCCCGAGGTCCGCCCGTCTTCTCGAGCGGACCAGGCTAACGTATCTCCGCGGTGAGCGCCTCCTAAGGGAAGCGCTCCGCACGGAAATTCTTTCTCACCTTACATTACGAACTTCGGCGCAATGAGGTTCTGCAGGTTGAAGGTCTTATCCCATTCTTCCTGCGTCAGGAGCTTGCGTTCCTGAACGATGACTTCGTGCAAGGACTTGCCGGTGTGGTAGCAGTAGTGCGCGACTTCCGAGCAGGCCTTGTAGCCAAGGTGCGGCTTAAGAAGCGTGACGATACCGCAAGAGTGCATCACCATCTGGGCGGTGCGTTCGGCATTAGCCGTCACACCGTCAACGCACTTGGTGCGCAGTGTGTTGCAGGCGTTGCTCAAAACACGCATCGACAGGAACAGGGCAAACGTAATAACCGGTTCCATCACGTTGAGTTCGAGCTGGCCGGCAGAAGCGGCGAGCATCACGGTTGTATCCAAACCGATGGCCAAGAAGCAGCTCTGGTTGGTCACTTCCGGGATCACGGGGTTGACCTTGCCCGGCATAATGGAGCTACCGGGTTGCAACTGCGGCAGATTGATTTCAGCCAAGCCGCAACGCGGACCGGAGGCGAGCAAGCGCATATCGTTGCAAACCTTCGTGAGCTTAACAGACAGGCTCTTGATGGCAGACGAGATGGCGACGTAACCGCCGCAGTCGCTCGTGGCAGCAATCAAATCCGTGCTGTTCTTGAAGTCAATTCCGGTCAATTCGGCCAACTTCTTAACGGCAAGAGCCGGATAATCCGGGTGAGCCGTCACGGACGTACCGATAGCCGTTGCGCCGAGGTTGACGATCTTGAGGTGTTCCTGAGCTTCGCGGATGGTCTTGAGTTCATCGGCAATCGTAAAGCCCCAGCCGTGGAATTCCTGTCCGAGTGTCATCGGGACGGCATCTTGCAAGTGGGTACGACCCATCTTGAGAACGCCCTTGAACTCGTCGGCCTTCTTGTAATAGGCTTCGACCAAGTCTTCGACAGCCTTGAGCATCACATTGCTGCGAAGCAACAGCGCCAAGTGCAAAGCCGTCGGATAGGTGTCGTTTGTGGACTGACCGAAGTTCGCATGGTCGTTCGGGCTAACCAACTTGTAGTCGCCCTTAACCGAGCCAAGATGTTCGGCAGCGAGGTTGCAAATGACTTCGTTGCAGTTCATGTTGGTCGATGTACCGGCACCACCCTGCAGCCAGTCGGTCACGAACTGATCACGATACTTACCGGCGATCAGTTGATCGCAAGCCCAGCAAAGGGCATCGGCCACATTAGCCGGAATCGTGCCGAGTTCCTTGTTGGCAAGAGCCGCCGCCTTCTTGACATAGCCGAAAGCAATGACGAAGAAGGGTTCCTGACTCATCGGCATTTCCGTGATATGGAAGTTGTCACGACCACGGGACGTCTGAACGCCGTAGTAGCAATCATCAGCAATCTCACGATCACCAAGGAAGTCGTTTTCAATACGAGACATATGTCTTACTCCTGTTGTTAAAGGACTTGTGTCCTTGAAAAAACTATTGTTACAGCCTACTTAGGCCGCTCCCCCTAGTTTTCTGAATCCCTCCGAAGCTCTGTAGTTACGAAAAAACGTGTCCGCGACAAAGCAGGACACTACAGAACTTTTCCCTAGGTAAACCCTCCTAAAAATTAGGGAGATTTGCTTAGTTTTGTTTCGGTTGGGAGGATAGCACACTCTGGAAAATAAAGCAGGGAGAAACTCTCTTACGCCCTGTTATTCAATCAATAATTTTTTCGTTACCGAAAGCGTCTAAGTAGAAATCTCAGAGCCTCTGAGATTCAAGCAAAAGATACCCCGGAACCCACATCCGATTTGAGACAGAAATCTCATCCATTCGATGCCGGAAAATCTGGGCAAGAACCTTATCGATTAAAAGCGATACGAGTAGAAAACATTTATCACACGAGTGCGCAATTGCCGTGACCCGAAACGAAACATACTCGACTGTTCCTTTTTTCTGCACGACAAGACTGAAGCCCATGCCGATATCCTCAAGACTCTAAACGAATAGAAAACAATTAGGCCATAGAGCGGGGCAAAAGAAAAGACCGTAAGAGCGCGCTAGCGAAGGGTTTAGTCAATTCATTTCGTCAAAGTCGGAAGACCTCACGACTTTTTCACCTAAAAACCGCAAAACCCCTTGAGGCACAAGGCTCCGCGGGGTAGAAAAACTTCGTTTTTGTGTAGTGCAACGTTTTAGTGTTTAGCAGGTTGAGCACCACGAAAGAATCCGGATTTCCCGCGCTCTCGTCCCCTTGTTTCGCGGTCTCGTCCGATGCTTCTCATTCAACCTCCGTACCCTGCGACCACCAAGGACCGAGATTTTCACTCGGAGTGCCGGAGACTTTTTCGCCTCGCAGTCCGACAGCCAACACAAATCATAAAAACGGCGAGGATTTCTCCTCGCCGTCTCGAAACAGTACTTAACCTGAAAGGTGATTATTTTGCAGGCTTAATGGGAATTGCCTTCTTGGGTGTCGGCAGAACCTTGTCATAGTTCTTGATACCCTGCTCGGCCATCTTGCGACGGATGAAGGCAATCTGGGTCTTAAGCGGCAGATCCTTCGGGCAGAAGTCGTGGCAAGCCAAGAGCGACATGCAACCGAACACGCCCGAGTCATCACCAATGACTTCGTAAAAGTCCGCATCGTTACGGGTATCGCGCGGGTCAAGACGGAAACGAGCAATCTTGTTGATGGCAACGCCGCCGGCAAAATCCGGACGAATACGAACCGTACCGCACCCGGCGATACAGCATCCGCACTCGATACAACGGTCGAGAATGTAAATATCCTCGGCAAGCTGCGGATCCATCGGCACTTCCTTCTTGCGAAGATCGATTTCCTCGTTCTTCATGTGCACCCAGGTCTGCATGCGCTCGCTCATGTTACGCATCCACTTACCGGTGTTGACCGACAAGTCGCCGATCAATTCGAAAGCCGGAAGAGGAGCCAGCGTAAATTCCGTGGGCAAATCGCGCGTAAGCGTACGGCAGGCCAAACCGGGCTTACCGTTAATCATCATGGCGCAAGAGCCGCAAATACCGGCACGGCACACGAAATCGAACTGCAAGGACGGATCTTGTCTGTCACGCAATTCGTTTAACGCAATGAAAAGCGTCATGGAGTCGGCTTCTTCCAACTCGAACGTTTGCATATGCGGGACGCTTGCCGGATCAGCCGGGTTGTAGCGCAGGATGCTGATCTTAAGCAAACGGTGCTGCTTTTTCACTTGTGTACTCATCTGTCAGCTCCTTAGTTATTCCAACGGTTCATCAATACGTTCGTTGCGACCCTGCAAACGCTTGGGCAACAAGCTGTGGAACGGCATAATCGCATCCTGAATCGCGTAGCGGTCGGCACCTTCGGCCTCCATCTTGGCGCGCAAGGCATCGATTTCGGCCTGACGCTTGGGCGTCTCGGGGTTGTCGATGTAGTTCTTGGCACCGTAACCACGCCATCCCGGCGGCAGTTCCATCTTGCTGATGTCCAAGTTCTCGTAAGAGAGCGTGGGCAACGTGTCGTTTTCGTTCTTCCAGGTGGCAATCGTGCGCTTGAGCCAGTGCTTATCATCACGCACCGGGTAGTCTTCACGGAAGTGCGCACCGCGGCTTTCCTTACGGGCAGCGGCACCCAAAGCCGTGCAAAGCGCGACCTTGAGCATCTTGCGTGTGCGGTAGGCATACGTCAGTTCGGAGTTGGCACCGGGCTGGTACTTGACCGGCACGTTGTAGGTCTTCTTCAAGAGGTCTTCCAACTCGGACACGGCGCTTTCCATATCTTCGCCGCGACGGAAAATACCGATCTTGCTCGTCATGATTTCCTGCATACGTGCACGAATCTTGGCAGCATCTTCGTTGCCCGTGTTGTGCAGGAAGCCGTCGAGCGTGGCCTGGACCTTGGCCGCCGCATCGTAAATGAGCGAGGTGGGAATATCGATACCGTTTTCGGGCTTGTCGCAGAAGTCGGCAATGAATTCACCGACGATCATACCGGCGACAACGGTTTCAGCAACGGAGTTGCCGCCCAAACGGTTAAAGCCGTGCATATCCCAGCAAGACGCTTCACCGGCTGCGAAAAGACCCTTGAGAGTACGGGACTCGCCCGTGTAGTTGGTACGCACACCGCCCATGGTGTAGTGCATAGCCGGACGGACCGGAATCCATTCCTTCGTCGGGTCAACGCCGAGGAAGTAGTGGCAGATTTCATACACTTCACGCAAGTTGTGCTTAATGTGGTGCTCGCCGAGCAACGTGATATCGAGCCAGAGGTGTTCGCCGAAGCGGCCCTTGACACCTTTACCCTGAGCAATACGCTCTTCCATACGACGGCTCACGACGTCGCGGCTCGCCAGTTCCTTCTTTTCCGGTTCCACATCGGGCATGAAGCGATGTCCGTCGCAGTCACGCAAAAGTCCGCCGTCACCGCGGCAGCCTTCCGTTACGAGAATACCGGCCGGGAAAATACCCGTCGGGTGGAACTGAATGGCTTCCATGTTGCCGAGTGTGGCAACACCGCTTTCCAAAGCGAGCGCTGCGCCCGTGCCTTCGCAAATCTGAGCGTTAGTCGTGACACGGAAAAGCTTACCGGCACCGCCCGTGGCAATGGCCGTGGCCTTGGCCACATAGGCGAGCAATTCGCCGTTAATCAGGTTGCGAACAATCGCACCGTAGCAACGCTTGCCGTCCTGAATCAAAGACAACGCTTCGACGCGTTCGACAACAGGAACGTGTTCGGCAATCACGCGGTCGCTCACGGCATTGAGCATGGCGTGGCCCGTGCCGTCGGACACAAAGCACGTACGCCACTTCTTTGTACCGCCGAAGTCACGCTGACCAATCAGACCCGCGGCTTCCTTGCGTTCCGTAATCGTGACCTTCTCACCGTTAATAATGACCTGACGGTCACCCGGTGTGATACGGCTCCAGGGAACACCCCAAGCGGCCAGTTCACGCACAGCCTTCGGGCTGGTGTTGACAAACATACGCACGACGTCTTGGTCGGCACCCCAGTCAGAACCGCGAACGGTATCGGCAAAGTGGATGTCTTCGTTGTCTCCCAAGCCTTTAATCACGTTAGCCAGAGAGGCCTGCATGCCGCCCTGAGCCGCCTTCGAGTGCGAACGCTTCGGAGGCACGAGAGAAAGGACGATAGAGTCATGGCCGCGACGTTTGGCAGCAACTGCCATGCGCAAGCCGGCAAGACCGCCACCGATCACCAGCACGTCTGTGTAGATAATCTTCATTTAATGGACTCCTTGATCCGGATGGACCCGCAAAAAATCTCGGTGTCTTCCCAAGACTCGTTGCAGTAGTTGTGTTTCCGTTCGGTGTCGTAACAACACCGACTCCCGAAGTTATCGGGATGTGAGGATTCACGAAAACTCCGACGAGCTTTTCTCATTGGCTTTACAAATGAGAAAAGAGCGCCGGACTTAGCGAACCTTACAGCGGCATTCTACAACCAAAAACTCGGGAATTAAAAGCGAATTTCCTGCCTGAGAACAGGGTTTTAAACCTGCCGAATCCCTTACGTAGTGTCGGCAAAACGTTGCAAATTTCAACGATAATTCAACGGCTTTTTGAAAGACCTCTCACAGACCCCGGTGTCGCTTCGTCTTATCTAGTTCTTTCGACCTAGTCCTATCGCCTAGTCCTTGCGCGACTCGGCATCGCCCGAGTCATCAAAAGCAATTATCAAACTTTCAAATCCGATAGAATGCGCCTTACAAAACCACTCCGTCAGAGGTCATTGTGCTCAAAAAAGGACTTGCCAAAGGCGAAAAACTCGCTCCGCTCTCCGAGCGTCTTGCCAGGCTCGGACTTGTTCGCGACTGGGATTTCGTCCTGCATCTTCCGCTGCGCTACGAAGACCAAACACGCGTCACTCCCGTCGACCGCTTACAGCTCGGCGAGATGTCCTTAGTGGAAGTGACCGTCTTACATAGCGAAATCGTCCGCCAGAGGACCGAACAACTCGTAGCGTTAACGACGGACAAGACGGGGGACCTGAGTGTTCGGTTTTTGCACTTTTATCCGAGTACCCGTGCGCAGTTTAAGCCCGGGGCACATTTGCGCCTTTTCGGTGTGGTCCGCACGGACTTTCACGGAAGACCGGAAATGGTTCACCCGAAGGTCAAAAACGCGTCTTTCGAGCTACCGAAAACACTCACACCCGTGTACCCGAGCGGCGAGTCCGTGACACAAAACTGGCTTACTAAGCGCATCGCCCGAGCCCTTTTGGACGTGGATTTAACCGACGCTGTTCCCGCTACCTGGTTAAAAAAACTCGGGCTCCCTTCCCTTTCCGGGGCCCTCAATGCCCTTCATCGACCGGCACCGGGCGCCGATTTAACGGCACTTGAGGAAAAAACAAGCCCCGAGTGGCAGCGCCTTAAATTCGATGAGCTCCTTGCCCAGCAGATTGCCCTGAGACTCAATAGGCAAAGAAAAGCAGACCTTACGGCCCGCCCAATCAAGCCGGTGCTCGGGAAAACGGTCGAGCGCCTCCTAAAGACCCTTCCCTACGCTCTGACAGCCGCTCAAAGGCGTGTTATCAAAGAAATCAACGAGGATTTATCCAAAGTTTCTCCCATGAACCGACTTCTACAAGGCGATGTCGGCTCGGGAAAAACCGTTGTCGCCACGCTCGCCGCCCTGCGTGCAGTCGATGCCGGCTTTCAGGTTGCCCTGATGGCCCCGACGGAAATCCTTGCCGAGCAACATTTTCGGAAAGTCGCAAAGCTCGTTGCACCTCTCGGGGTTCGCGTGGCTTGGCTTGTCGGATCGTTAAAGCCCAAAGAAAAAGCACTGTGTCAGGAAAAAATCGCTGCCGGCGACTATGACATCGTCATCGGCACGCATGCCCTGATTTCCGAGGCGGTCACATTTCATAACCTAGCCCTAGCCGTCATCGACGAGCAGCATCGTTTCGGCGTGGAGCAGCGATTGCGCCTTCGCTCTTGCGAGGGAGACGAGCAGTACACGCCCCACCTACTCATGCTCTCGGCAACCCCGATTCCCCGAACCTTAGCGATGAGTTATCTGGCGGACATGGACGTTTCCGTTATCGATGAGTTGCCGCCGGGACGCACGCCGATTCAAACCAAACTCGTGAGCCTTGCGCGAGTCGATGACGTCGCACGGGTTCTTCTGACAAACAAGGCCCAACACTTGCAAGCCTACTGGGTTTGTCCCCTGATTGAAGAGGGCGAGAATTCGGCCCTTTCGGCCGTATCGATGCGTGCCGCGTGGCTTAGAGCGAACTATCCGGACCTTAAAGTCGGATTGCTGCACGGCGCTTTAAGTGCCGACGACAAGCAATGCGTGATGCACGCCTTTGAAACCGGGGACCTGGACGTTCTTGTCTCGACAACCGTTGTTGAGGTGGGCGTCGATGTTCCCGGAGCGAATCTCATGATTATCGAGCAAGCCGAGCGCTTCGGCCTTGCCCAACTTCACCAATTACGCGGTCGCGTCGGACGCGGTTCGATTCCCGGCCACTGCATTCTTCTTTTCTCACAATCAATCAGCCAGAACGGCAAAGAGCGCCTGGCGGTCATTCGAAACACAACCGACGGCTTTGCCATCGCCCGCGAAGATCTGCGATTGCGCGGGCCCGGTGAATTTTTAGGAGCTCGACAATCCGGCACACCGCTTTTAAAGTACGCCGACCCGACGCTCGATGCATCGCTATTGCAAGCAGCCCGCGATGCAGCAACCGAATGGATTGCTGCAGCGCCCGAGCAAGCGCGCGAACACGCTCGTCGCTGGTATGCCGGCCGTGAAGGCTTTTTGGAGGCTTAAAACTCATGACACTGACGGAATTACGCTACATCATTGCCATCGCACAGACCATGCATTTCGGGCACGCCGCCCAAATGTGCCACGTCTCGCAACCGTCGCTTTCGGTGGCCGTTAAGAAATTGGAAACAGAACTCGGGATTCAAATCTTCGAGCGTAAAAGTTCATCGATTATGGCAACGCCCTTGGGGCGCAGTATCATCGAACACGCCCAGCGAGTGCTCGAGGAAGTCGACAAAATCAATCAGTGCGTTCAAATCGGCAAAGACCCCTTGTCCGGACCCTTGCACCTCGGAGTTATTTATTCGATCGCGCCCTTTTTAATTCCCGGTCTCGTGGCGAGCATCTCCGAAACTGCCCCCTCGATGCCGCTCATTCTCTCGGAAGCGAAAACCGCCGAGTTGCTCGAACAGTTAAAAACCGGCCAAATCGATGCGGCCGTCATGGCGCTTCCCGTCGATGAATCCACGCTAAGCGTCGCGCCCCTTTATACGGAAGAGTTTCTGGCCTGTGTTCCCGTCCACCATCCTTTGGCGCAAAAAATCACCGTGAGCAAATCCGAAATTCGCGACGAACCGCTGCTCTTACTCGGTCAGGGTCATTGCCTGCGCGATCAAATTCTGAACTTTTGCTATGACAAAGCGCATCCGGATTCGACCAACGGGAAACCCTCGACCAGTACCTCGCTTGAAACAATTGTCTACATGGTGGCCCAGGGACTCGGGATTACGCTTTTGCCGTCAAGTGCGTACCCGTATTACGACAAAAATCCCATGCTGCGCTTTATTCCCTTTACGCGCGTCAATGTCCCCAAGAGAACGACGGCGCTTGTCTGGCGTAGGACATTCCCGCGTCTTGAAGCCGTCAAAGCCCTTTATAAAACCATACAGTCTTTGAACCTGTATGCCTGCACCCCGGTAAAGCTTCAAGAACCGATTGCCTCGGAATCCGAGGCCGATCTTCGAACGCAGGATCAACCGGCCTCCTGAGTGTTTTCATGCGTAAAGACGTTGATTTACGGTTCACACTAGATAGGGCCCCGAAAAAGGCACTTTCCGTTTTGGATTTATTAAACGGAAAAGTGCTGACGCCCGAAAAAAGCGAGGCAGACATCGATTCGCTTGCGCGTAGCGCGGCCTCAGGCAACGCGCAAGCCCAATATGAGCTCGCCAAAGTCCTAACTGCCGGCACGCCTGCTGCACAAAATAACCGTGAAGCCGTCAAGTGGCTTAAAAAAGCGACGGAAAAAGAACACGCGCAAAGCGAACACCTTTTAGGTGTCTTAATCGCCCGAGGACAAGGCGTACGTCCGAATCCGGAAAAAGCCGTGGCCCTATTTCGGAAAGCGGCCACGTTGGGCTATGCCCCGGCGCAATACGACCTGGCGCGCGCTTTGCTCTGGGGATTCGGAGGCAAAACCGATGCCCACGAAGCCTTAACGTGGTTTCGGCTTGCCGCCGCTCAAGGACACACATTAAGTCAAAAAGAAAGTGCCGAAGCGTACAAAACGGGACGTGGCTGCCAAGTCGATTTAAGACAGGCGACGTCCTACCTTAAAAAAGCCGTTCTCAGCGGCTGGACCGAAGGGTGCGGCGAGCTCGCCGACTTGTACATGCGACCGGACAACCCCGCACAAAACGAATCGGAAGCGGTTCGGTGGACGGCAGAAGCCGCTCGTAACGGCGATGCAAAAGCCCAATACCGTCTTGCGCTTTTTTACGCCTCAGGGCGCCTAACAGATACGGGCGGGTCTCTTTCCCTTTCTTGGGCCGTGCGGTCGGCCAAAAGCGGATTGATTCCGGCCTATCTACTCTGTGCGCGGCTGCTGCAAAATCAACATCGCCCCGTCGCGGCTCTTGCGCTTTTAATGTGCGCCGAACGCGTGAGTGAGAATACCGGAGACCTACAGGCCCGGACCGAATGTGCACTACGGAAAAAGGAACTGACGCTCACGCTCGCTGCCTTGCAGATACACAAGGCCGAAGCTTTGGCTGCAACGGCAAGCAATCCCGGTGAAATCGTGCACGGCAAAAGCGATGCGATTGAGTAAGAGCGCAAATGCCTCCTTATAGCACAAATAGGCGCTTTCCCGACAATTCAAGAGAAACAAGCCCGTATTCTTGTACGGACCTGTTCCCCCTACCCCACACAATCGAAGGCGAGCACAACTTTTTTCAAGCGTGTGAAGTAATATTGATGCGATGACGAGTCGCCCGAAAGCCGTATTGACGCTTTCGCGGAACGACACGGCACGCATCAACCGAATCCCGCTACGGCGGGTTACCAAGGAGAATCGAATGAATCGTCTCGCGCTGATTGACAAAATTGCCGCCAAACACGGCATTTCCAAGGCCCAGGCCGGCCGCATCCTTGCGACAGTGACAGAAGAAATTGTCGCCACCGTCAAGAAGAATGACCCCCTGACACTCGTCGGTTTCGGCACCTTTAAGCTTCAGGCTCGTCCGGCTCGCACCGGTCGCAACCCGCACACCGGCGAAACCATCAAGATTCCGGCCAAGAAGCTCCCGAAGTTCGTTCCGGGCAGCGCCTTTAAGGCAGCCGTCAACAAAAAGTGCGGCAAGTGCAAGAAGTAAGCTCGTAAGAGTCGGATTTCAAGGCGCAGGTTGAGACTTCAATCCGCGCCTTTTTCATATGGGGAGGTGCCCTACTCGGGTTTAGCAGGTTTGCAAGCAGGAATTCTGATGGTGACCGTAAGGCCGTGCGGCACCGTCGCCGAAAGAGACACCGTGCCCGAACAGCGCCTGACGATTCGCTCGACAATGGCCAATCCCAAGCCAGACCCGGCCGTTCCGCCGCGCGCCGCATCCCCGCGTTCAAAGGGTCGCATCAGACGCCCGGCCTGGCTCATATCCAGACCCGGTCCGCAGTCGCTGACAATCAAAACAGCCTTGTCATCCTCGCGCTTTAACTCCACCGTCAGATCGAGTACACCGTCTTGGCTTTTCCCGTAGCGAAGCGCATTGGTATATAGGTTTTGCACTACACGCGACATTTCGATCGAGTGCGCCATAACCCAAATGTCCGGGTCAATCGAAACCCGGAGTCTCACGCCCGGATCGATATCGATGCGAGCAATGCGAACGGCATCGGAGACAAGGCGACTTAAATCAACGGCCGCCAGGGGCAAACTGTTACGCCGCGCGTAGTCCATGAACTGATTGACGATGCGCTCCATTTGCTCCAAGTCGCTGACCATCGCTCGGTGCGTATCTTCCGGAAGGTCCGCCAGTTCCGTTTCCAGTCGCAATCGCGTAATCGGCGTACGTAGGTCGTGAGAGACGCCGGCAAGCAGCACCTCGCGGTCTTTTTCCACACGAGTGATGTCCTGAACCATGCGGTTAAAACTGGCGTTAAGTTCGCGAATTTCTTCCGGACCGCTGTCTTCGGGAAGGGTCTTGGGAACGCGACCGCGACCGAACTCGCGCGCCGTCAGCGAGAGCTGATTTAAAGGTGCCGTCAGTCGACTTGTGATTAAAACCGCACAGAGAATACTCGCGACAAAGGCCGCCAAAGCCCACCAGAGCCACGTTTTTCCATACGGGGGATTCAAAATCGTCGCGTTGGTCCTGAGCCAATACGCATCCCCGTCAATCGTAAAGGAGACCCACAACCCCGGCTCATCGTTTACGCGCTCGGCAAGAACCGTTCCAGCCCCCAAGGAGTACCGCACAGTGGCCTTGATATCTTCGATGGAACTGGCGTACGAGCCGCCCTGAGAAAGCGGAACGACTTTGTCCGTCGGCTCCTTGGGAAGAATCCGCAATCCCTCCCGGTTTGCCAGAACCAGGAGCAAATCGGAACGATACACGGGGTCGGCGGAAATGAGCGCGTAGCGCGTCAAATTGGCCATGGAAACGATTTGCTGGGCCGTCGCCTGCACGTAAGGCGTTTCGTTTAACACACGAAAGCTTTGCAGCCACCCCATCACGCAAAAGACGATGAGGAACATCAGGAGAATAAACGTACGCCAAAAAAGATTCGGCGCACGGGCCAAGGGCGACGGCATCGATTCTTCCTTTAATTAGGACGCGTCACTCGATTCGGGATCGTCGGGAATAAAGACGTACCCGAGTCCCCAAACCGTCTGCAGATACCGGGGCTTGGAGGGATCGATCTCAATTAACTTACGCAAGCGACTGACTTGAACATCAAGCGACCTATCGAAAGCCTCGTACTCGCGACCGCGAGCCATTTCCATGAGTTTTTCACGCGAAAGCGGCACTCTCGGATGACGCGCAAAGGCTTTCATCACCGAAAATTCGCCGGTCGTCAGGGTCACGGCCTTCCCGTCTTTACGCAGTTCCCGGCGTCCTAAATCAAGTTCGAAATGTCCGAAGCGGACGGTTTCGTTTTCTTTCGTAGGCGCTCCGGGCTGATCGGCTTCGGGACGACGCCGAAGGACGGCGTGAAGGCGAGCCAGGAGTTCGCGCGGATTAAACGGCTTGGGCAGATAATCGTCCGCACCGAGCTCAAGACCGACGATGCGATCGACATCCTCGCCGCGAGCCGTGAGCATAATAATCGGCGTCGTATCCTTAGCCGCACGTAAACGGCGCAAAATTTGCAAACCGTCTTCGCCCGGCATCATCAAATCCAAAATCAGGGCATCGAACCGCTCGCGCATCCAAATGCGGTTCATGCTCTGGCCACCGTCGGCAACCGTGACGGAAAAATCGTTTTCACCCAAATACCGGCGAAGTAAATCGCGCAGACGCGGGTCATCATCAACAACGAGAACCTTCGGATTGCGTGGCAAATCGGTCATGTGTATTTTTCTCTAAAAAGGAAAGGAATGTGTTTCGGTTAGGATTGTGCCGAGGTTTTTAAGCGGATTGCTCTGTTACAAATTCTAGTTACAATTTTTTCATACGAGGAGCCCCATTTTCAATTTCCTTCTCCTAAACTTGCCTCGTGTTGATTGTCGTTGAGGACGCGAGACCTCCTGCTCCTTGCGACGCGGAGTTCTTTACATAGTAACTATGAAATCGATTCTGTGTAAATTCCTTCTGGCCGGGCAATTGGCGCTTATCGGAAACATGTGCGCGGCGCAGCCGGAGCTATTTATCTTTAACGACGAGCCCGTGACAGATTCCCGAAATTACTTTTGGGATCAAATGAACGTTGTCGAGCGCGCCGCCCTGTGGCCGGTTTTAACACAGGAACAACGCCTGACGCACTGGCGCTTTATGAGTAAGTCCGAACGCAGTGCGCTTCGCAATACACTACGCCCGTACGGCGGCTTTAAATTGCATTTGCAATACACGGGACACCGCCTGACACAAACCGGTTCGATTGACGAGATGCTTCAGATGACGCAAGAGCAGCTTTCGCTCCTACGGCGTCAGGTGCACCGCGTCTCCGTGGAACTTCGGGACGGCATTCCCTTTGAGTGCTCCGACCCGCGCAACTGTTCGAGTAGCCTGATACGCTTTATCGACGATTGAGACTAAAAAGCGGCGCCGTAGCGCCGCTTTTTCGTTACGGAGCAGAGAAATCCGTCCCCGCCTTTTTAGCCTTCGCTAAGTCTCCGGCTAAAGCAAACGTAATCCCGTCGGCTTTGAGCATCTTACGCAGCGCGGCATTAACTGCGTTAACGTCCAAAGCGCGCAACCTATTCTCATAGCGTTTGCTTTCGGTAAAATCCGTGCCCGTGTCCAAGAACGTAATCCAACTGCGTGCTAAGTGCGCGTCCTGCGCTCGATTGACCGCACGCGACTGCAAGAGACCCTCAACAGCTTCGCTCACTTCTTGTTTCGTAAAGCCCTTTTCCAGCGCCTTGGTAATTTCATCGCGCATAGACTTTTCGGCCTTCGCAAGATTTTGCGGGGCTACGATGGCGTAAGCAATCCAGGCCGCACGATTGCCGTATCCGGGAAGGAGAATCTGGCTATAAACGCTGTAGCTTAAGCCTTCCTTTTGACGTAACCGCTCCATCAAGCGACTGGAAAGCGACGTGCCGCCTCCGAGAATCCAGTTAGCTACTTCCATGGCAGGCGCATCTTCATCACGGAAATTTCCGGGAAAATCCATGCGAGCAAAGACGGCGGCATTTTCTTTTTGCGGCGTATCGATGACAAAGCGAGCTGCCGGAACCGGTTTAAATTGCGGGAAATACCGTTCGTAGGCGTTTTCCTTGCCGACGGACTTTTTCGTCCCGAGTGTTTTTTCCAGAATCACCCGAACGGCCTTGGCATCGAAATCCCCGATGACGGCCACGGCGCCGTGTTCGGTGGAAAAGACATTTCGGTACCAGTCATAGCACGCTTTGCGGTCGACCGTTTTAAGCGTGTCGATGATTTCCTCAGTTGTAAGCGTGTTTCTCGGATCCTCGTCCGGATACAAGCGGAAGTGGCGCACCAGAGCATCGCGTCCGAGCGTCATCGGATTGTCGCTTTTAGCAGCAAGAGCGGTCGCGTACTGCCGGGCATATTGCTTGACTTCTTTTTCAGGGAACGTACTGGTTGTAAGTAGCTTACCCATGAGAGAGAGCGTCTCTGGGAGCGTCTCGTGCGTACAGGTAAAGGAAAACACATCGCCCTGAACTTTAAGTTCCGTAAGGCGGTCGGCAATAGCGTTTTTATCCAGGCCCTCGGCTCCGCGCGTCAGCAAGGCTTCGAGCATACCGGCCACAACGGATTTTCCTTGAGCGGCTTTTAAATTGCCGTACTGAAATGAGGCAATGACAGTGACTGTTTTTCCGCTGGTTTTCTTCGGAAGCAAGGCAACAGCAACGTCGCCGACTTGAAAGCGCTCCGTACGGCGCATGATGTTTTCTTGGCTGACGTCAAAGGTCTCTCCCGTGTCGCCTGCCTCGGAAAAGTGAGCTCCCGAAAGCACGTCGGCTAAAGCCGAGGTCGTCATCTCCGGCGCTCTTTGCGGTTTGTCATCGGGAATAAACTCCCCGACAACGCGGTTATCACGCACAAAATACGTTTGCGCGGCGCGATTGACAGCCTCTTGCGTGAGCTTGGCATTCTTGTCGCGATTGACAAAGAAAAGTCGCCAATCGCCCAAGGAAATGTAATCGGAAAGATCGACGGCAAAGGCTTCCGGGTCACTCAGGGTCCTTTCAAAGGCCGTCTCCGTATCGGCCGTCGTCACTTTCAACTCCTGCGCCGTCACACCCTTTTTCTGAAAGCCTTTTTCGATGGCTTCGATCATGGTCGTACGCACGGGCTCGAGCGCTTCGCCCTTTTTAACCATCGCACCGAAAAGTACGAACCCAGGGCACTTTCCCGGCAGGTGCCAGCCGAAAACCTGACTGGCAAGACCGGTTTCCACCAGGGCCTTATACAAACGCCCGCGAGGCGCATCGGAAAGAATCTGTACGGCTGCATCCACACTCATACTCTCATCGCTTAGGCCCGAGGGAACGCGATAGCCCACGGCCACAAGTTGCATCTCACCGGGCCGTCGAATCTGGAAATACCGCGGACCGTCAGCCACGGGTTCGACCGTCCATTCGTGCGGCAGCGTGCGCATCGGTTTGGCAATTTTTCCGAAGGACTCCTCAATCCAACGCAACACCTTCTTGGTGTCAAAACTTCCCGAGACGGTTAAAACCGCATTGTCGGGCTGATACCACTTGCGATAAAAAGCCTGCAGATTCTCGATAGGAACGTTTTCGATGTCGCTTCGAGCACCGATTGTCGAGCGCCCGTAGGAATGCCAGTCGAAAAGAACCGACTGCATGCGTTTTAGCATGACGCTCACGGGTTTATTTTCCCCCATCTCGTATTCGTTGCGAACGACGGTCATTTCGGTTTCAAGGTCATTCTTGGCGATATTGGAATTGACCATGGCATCGGCACTCCAGGCCAGAGCCCAACGCATGTTGTCGTCGTTTGCTGTAAAACTGACGAAAAAGTTCGTTCTATCCAGCCACGTCGAGCCGTTCATGCGAAAACCGCGACGCGCAAATTCTTTATCCGGGTCGGGAAAGTTGCGACTTCCCTTAAAGAGCAAATGCTCCAAAAGGTGGGCCATGCCGGTCTCGCCGTAGTTTTCGTGGCGAGAACCGACTAGGTACGTCGTATTGACCGTTGCCGTCGGCTTACTGCGGTCCTCGAACAAAACAACCTTCAAACCGTTTGAAAGAACATACTCGGAAATGCCCTCGACCGTGTGCACGGGTTTGAGCCCGGAAGCTCCCGCTCCGAGCGTAGCAACAGAAACGACCGTCATGATGAAAACTTTGATGAATTGAAAGACCATAGGGACAAGCGATGAAGCCACCGACTCTTCGTGAAAACGTTTGCATATATTAAACTAACGCGATTGTCAGGCGCTTTGTCTAACCATTTTTAACAAATCATCCCATTGTGAAACTTCTATTCGACCTTTTCCCTGTCATTTTGTTCTTCGCATCGTTTAAATTCGCCGGTGCAAATCCGCAGGCGTGTGCCGATGCCTTGAATGCGTTTCTTCCGGGCGCGTTCGACGTCGCACAAGCCCCGATTCTGACCGCAACGACGGTGGCGATTGTCGCTTCCTTGGTGCAGGTGCTTGCCGTCTTTTTGAAAGGGAAAAAGCCCGAGCCCATGCTCTGGATTTCGCTTGGTGTCATTCTCGTATTCGGAACTCTGACGATTGCTCTTCATAACGAGATGTTTATTAAGTGGAAGCCGACCATTTTGTATTGGATCTTCGGAGCGATTTTGTTGTACGGAATCGCGACGGGCAAAAATTTCATGACGATGCTCCTTAAAAAGCAATTGGCCCTACCGAAAGAATGTTGGGATGCCACGCAAAAAATCTGGTGCGTCTTTTTTGCCCTCGTCGGTCTCGTGAATTTGGCGGTCGCCTATCTGTGCTCGACGGACACCTGGGTAAACTTTAAAATGTTCGGGTTACTCGGTATTACGTTTGTCTTTACTTTGGGATTCGGTATTTGGATGAGCAAACACCTCCCGGAGGAAAAGGAAAAAGTTTCTGGTAGTAATCATCATGAAAACGCTTAAGACTGCTCTTCTTTCCGGCGCTTTGTGCGCACTTAGCTTGAGTGCCCTCGCCTCGGTGCAACCTTTTCAAGTCAACGGAACGACGGTCACGAAAGCCGCTCAAGACGAACTCATTGCCGCTTTTGTCAAGCGCGGAGTCTCCCACGACGAACAGTTAGAAAAGCGCGTGCGCTACATGCTCGTTCGGGATACGGCTTTGGTGCAACAAGCCAAAAAGGCGCGCCTTGAAAAGCGTAAAGACGTGCAGCAGGAGATCCGCAAAGCACGTGATGCCGTTTTGGTTCGCGCTTTAATTGCCGACTGGATTGAAAAGAATCCGGTAAGCGAGCAAGACATTCACGCGCTTTACGAAAAAGAAAAGGCTGCATGGGGTCCGGAAGAAGTGCTCGTTCGCCACATTCTCGTGCGTGATGAAGAGCAAGCCCAAGGACTTCTCAAACGCATTCACAGCGGGGAAAAATTCGATGCGCTGGCACGAGAATATTCCATCGATACCGCACAAAACAAAAATGCCGGAGGTCTAATTGAATGGACTTCGCCCGCTGTCTTTGATACCGATTTTGCCCAAAGCTTTAAGACACTGAAACCGGGAAAGATTACCTCAAATCCCGTTAAATCTCGTTTAGGTTGGCACATCATCAAACTCGAAGGGCGTCGCGAGGCGCAGCGCTGGGCCAATTTCGAAGCGGTTCGCCCCCAGTTAAAGCAACTGCTGCAACAACAAAAGATTCAGACGTTCATCGATTCGGTTGTCAATAAAGCTCGCGTGACCGACGTGCAACCTGCGAAAGCACAACAGACCAAGTAACCCTCCTTACGCATGTCCGAATCGTTTTTTTCCGGGGTTCTGTCCCCGGACTTTTCTCTTGTTAAGGCAGGTGAGCGCCGCTCTTTGACGCCCGCCTCCGGGGCCAGTCGGGCAGCCGCTCTGGCGGCTCTTTTTGAAAAAGCTCGGGAAACACACCGCCCGATGACGGTCATTTGTGCCGATGCTTCCGAGGCCGCCCGCCTAAGTGATGAGCTTTCTTGGCTTAAACCCGAAGCGCGCATCGGCATGCTCCCGGACTGGGAAACGCTCCCGTACGACACGATGAGTCCGCACGAAACCCTCGTGAGCGAGCGACTCGAAACACTGTGGAAACTCACTAATAACGAGAAAGGTCAATTTCTCGACATTTTGTTTGCCTCGGCCTGCTGTGCCGCTTTTCGCTTATCTCCGCGCTCGTACGTGCTTTCCAACACCTTCTTTTACAAGGTCGGACAGAAAGTTAACCTTGAGAGTCTGAAACACACCTTGGTTCAAAGCGGCTACAGCCGCGTCGACCAGGTCTACGGAGCCGGAGAATTTTCGGTACGCGGCAGCATCGTCGATATTTTCCCGATGGGAGAAGTCACCCCGTTTCGTTTGGATTTATTTGATGACGAAATCGAATCGATTCGCATGTTCGATCCGGACAGCCAACGCTCCGGGAATCCGACCGATGCGATTCGTATCCTGCCGGGTCATGAATTTCCCATGGACGAGGCTTCGCTCAATACCTTCCGGACCAATTGGCGTAAGACCTTCGAAGGCGACCCGACGCGCTCGGTTGTCTATAACGACACCTTCAAATCCATTGCGAGCGCCGGCATCGAGTACTACCTGCCGCTTTTCTTTGAAGCGACCGAAACGCTTGCCGATTATCTGCCGCCCGAGTCGCTGATTGTGACCGTCGGGGATGTCGAGCAAGCCGTAAGCGCTTTTTTAAAAGAAACCGAAGAGCGCTACACGTTCCTGCAGCACGATGCCGAACGCCCGGCACTTGCTCCCAAGGCGCTCCTTTTAACGGCACCCGACCTATTTACAAGTTTTGCGCCTTTCGGGCGGTTGCGTCTTTTAGCCGCACCCTCGGAACTGCCGGACGTGGCCTTAGAGCGCAAGGCTCAAAAGCCGCTTGCAAAACTTGAGAACTACCTGACGGTCTGCGCAATGCAAAATCGGCGCGTGCTCCTTTTGGCCTCCGGTCAAGGGCGCCTCATGCGCTTGGAAGATTTGCTGCAAAACGATTTCCGACAAGCCGAACGCGTCGAAAGCATCGCCGAGTTTTTCCACTCCACCGCTCCCGTTTGCTTAGCCCAAGCGCCGATTAGTTCCGGCTTTACCGTCAACAATCCTAAAGTCGCCTTTGTCACCGAAGGGGAAATCTATCAACTGAAAGCCACGGGACGCATGCGGCGCCGTCGCTCGGCAGCCGATACGCTCGAAGCGACGATTCGCGACATCGGAGAGCTTGCGCCCGGAGATCCGGTCGTGCATGCCGAACACGGCGTCGGTCGCTATGTGGGCTTGGAGACCATCGAAACCGGCGAAGGAAAAAACGAGTACCTACGGATTGACTACGACAAGGGCGCCAAGCTTTTTGTGCCTGTCTCGCAGTTACACCTGATCGGTCGATATACGGGAGCCGACCCCGACCACGCACCGATCAATTCACTCGGGCGCGGCGAATGGGAAAAAGTCAAAAAGAAAGCCGCTCAAAAGGCACACGATACGGCAGCCGAACTCTTAAATTTATATGCCGTCCGCGAGTCGCGCACCGGGTGCCGTTATGAAATCAAACGGGCCGACTATGAGGCGTTTTGCGAGGGATTTGCCTACGAAGAAACGCCCGATCAAACTCAGGCGATCAATAGCGTACTCGACGATATGCAAAGTGCGCGTCCCATGGACCGCCTCATTTGCGGCGATGTCGGATTCGGGAAAACGGAAGTGGCCTTGCGAGCCGCCTTTGTGGCCGCAATGAACGGCAAACAAGTGGCCGTGTTGTGTCCGACGACGCTACTTGCCGAGCAGCACGCGCGCTCGTTTACCGACCGCTTTGCCGCCTGGCCCGTGACAGTCCGAGAACTTTCGCGTTTTCGCACGACCAAACAGGTTACGCAAGCGCTTGAAGGCATTGCCGACGGGACGGTCGACATCGTCATCGGAACCCATAAGCTTTTGGGAGAGAAAGTCCGCTTTAAGCGTTTAGGGTTGATTATCGTCGACGAAGAACACCGCTTCGGCGTGCGGCAAAAAGAGCGCTTAAAGGCCCTGAGAGCCGAAGCCGACATTCTCACGCTCACGGCAACTCCGATTCCGCGCACGTTGGCGATGAGCCTGGACGGGATTCGGGATTACTCGATTATTGCGACGGCACCCGAAAAGCGCCTTGCCATTAAGACCTTCGTGCGCCGCGAAACCGATGACCTCATCCGTCAAGCGGTGTTGCGAGAACTGAAACGCGGCGGACAAGTCTACTTTCTCCATAACGAAGTCGAAACGATTGAAAACCGCTTTGCACGCCTTAAAGCGTTGCTGCCGGAAGCGCGCATCGGCCTAGCACACGGGCAGATGCCCGAGCGGGATTTGCAGGTTGCCATGCGCGCTTTTTATGAGCAGCGTTACAACGTGCTTCTTTGCTCGACGATTATCGAAAACGGCATTGATATTCCCAATGCCAATACAATCATCATGCACCGAGCCGATAAGCTCGGCCTTGCCCAATTACATCAATTACGCGGTCGCGTGGGCCGCTCGCACCATCAGGCCTATGCGTATTTGCTGATTCCCGGGGAAGACGCCATCACGAAAAATGCCCGCAAGCGCTTAGATGCCATCGAGCGACTCGATAATCTCGGGAGCGGCTTTTATCTATCGATGTACGACTTGGAAATTCGCGGTGCCGGTGAGATTCTCGGCGAAGAGCAAAGCGGAGAAATCTCCAAGGTCGGTTTCGAGCTTTATACACAAATGCTCAAAGACGCCGTCGATGCCTTAAAGTCCGGCAAGACCCCCGCACTTGACCATCCGTTCGGGTCTCTTTCCGAAATTAATCTCCACCTAAGTGCCCTGCTTCCCGACGACTACGTTCCCGATGTCTCAAGTCGCCTGACCTTTTACAAGCGCTTGGCTCTGGCGCGAGATATCACGGAAATCGAATCGGTAATCGATGACCTCACGGACCGATTCGGAAAACTTCCCGAACAGGCCTTAAACCTAATTGCCGTCCATCGCATGCGCATTCACTGCAAGACTTTGGGGATTCGGAAAATCGATGCCGCCGAGAGCGCCATCGTTTTTACCTTTGACGACAAGCCGCACTTTAACCCGCTTGCTTTGGTGCGCCTGTTGCAATCGCGACGGGATATGCGCATGACTGCTCCGGAAAAATTAAAGTTTACGGTTGCTACCCACGGGCGAGATGACCGTGTCCGAGCCATTCGGCTTCTCATCAATCCGCTCCTTGCCTCAAAAACCGAGTCTTCGGGCCTTTACAATACCGTCCCATGACAGAGCAAACTTATGCCCTAAACGCTCCCTGTGAGCTTGTCATTGATTTGACGGCAACGGCAGAGGAAACGGCGTCACTGACCTTTTATAAAATCCCCCGCCTGGCGATGGATCAGGTCGGGGATGTTTGTATCGACTGGGGTGACGGCGTTTTAGAGTACATCGACTGCACGCTCTCGGAAGTCGAATTACAGCGCATGGCTCGCGATGCTACGTTTACCCCCGTTTTACGCGTGGCGCACAGGGGGCTAGCCGAGGCCGTAACGCGCATTCGCATTCGTACGACATCCGGATTTTTACCGCTACGCGCTCTGGCGCATCAAACCTATGCCATCGTCTCGCCGCTACCGACTTTGACGGTCGGTCAAACGGACAAAAACGGGAAATTACTTCCCACCAAACGGCTTTTGCCGCTCATTGAACCTGACGAGAGCGGGAAAACGGCCCTTACGTTTGTTGCGGGCGACCTTTTTATCAATAACCCGAACCTTGCAGTCTTAGATCGCGCGTTTTACGCCAGCCGCATTCGCACGGTTGATGCGCACCTTTTCGATGCCATTGAAAACCCGGTCTCGATTCGCGAAATCTTTGCCCGAAGCGACTTAGAAGTCCTTCCCGAGGGGCTCCTGAGCCACGTCGGACCGAACACGGTCTGCACGCGCGCCTTTGCCGATTGCCACGCATTAAAAGAGGTCTCGGACCCCTTTGCAGGCGCTCCCGTTCCGTTCGTTGTCGATGCGTTTTTGCAAGGCGCCCCGCACACAGCTTTTGCGTGGGCAGATCCTGCCCGTCGCGCTCAAATGGGATGGGTTCGTCCTAAAGCCGGTCCCGACGACCCGGCCTTTCGCTTCGTTTACAAAGCCGATGGAAGCAACGAGTTTGTTTTGGCGTTTTACGAAACCGATTTGGCCCTACCGGGAGACTTTTGGATTGAGTGGGGAGACGGCTCGTCCGAGCGCATTGACTTTGACGGACCGGCAACGATTTGCCACCGCTGGGAAAAGTCCGGGCTTTACACGGTGCTCATTCACTGGACGGCGCCCTACCCGGTTCGACCGTTCCGATTTTTCGATTCCTTAGTGCAAATTCTCGACCCCTTGCCGCCGATGCACCTTAAAGCTCTCGGCGAGCGCGGCGACTACTGCGGATGGGCGGCAGGATTTGAAAATCTGACGGAGCTACCTGACGGGCTCTTTCGCAACAATCCGGACATCAAGAATCTGGAACAGTGTTTTGCCGGGTGCGTTGCCCTGACAAGCGTTCCCGATGACATCGTTTCCGATTGTCCGAAATTAGTCTGTGCCGATGCCATGTTTGCCTTTTGCTATAAACTCAAACGACTTCCGGCAAGTTACGCCAGGCTTGCGCGCCGCCTTGATCTCGATTGCTTTTGCGAAGAATCTGAGGAGGAGTCGGCATGAGAACCGCTTTAAAGCTTGAACTTTCCGTTCGACGCAATCGAGAGCTCGTTCGCTTTTCCTTCTCGAAGCGCCTTTGGGGTGAGGAAAAGGTCATTCACTACGCCTTGGATACGACCCATAGCGACACGGTGACCTGGGACGCCGATAAGCCCACACAGGTGGAATTGACGCTGGATAAAGGAACCCACACCCTTGCCATTGACGTCGACGGTGTTTTGCCGTGCTCGACCGTCAGGCTCCCGGAACAGACCGTTGCACTCACAGACGAACTTCCGCTTCTCGTTGACCCGGTAACCGGCAAACCCTCGCGCAAAGCCGCGCTTTGGAATCCTGCGTACCCACCCGTCGGTCTGGCGCAAATCAGCGAAGCGCTTTTCATGCGTAACGCCCAGCTCATGGACTTAACGGAAACCTTTGCTCGACTTCCGAATTTAAAATCCGTGCCCAAGCTTGTCTTTTTGCCGCTTTCTCACGCACGCATCTTCACGGGACTATTTAAAAACAGCGCCCTCGAGACGGTCGATGCCGCGCTTTTCAGTGCCGCCGTCAACGCGACGGATTTCCGCGAAGTCTTTTACGGATGCCGCGTGCTTAAAAGCGTTCCCGAGACGCTTTTCGATGCCAATACGAAAGCCTGGCGCTTCGATCGCGCATTCGAAAAAAGCGGTCTGACAAGCATTCCGAGCGCACTTTTTGCGCATGTGCTTCACGGAGCCAGCTTTGCTCGGACCTTTGCGCACTGCCCCTTAAAGAGCGTGCCCGAAGGCCTGTTAACGGGTCTTAACCCGACCGACGTGGACGGTATGTTCGAACCCGAAGAGACTTTGCCGCACGACCCGCTTAAAATTAAGGCCGCTCCTCGGTTTCCCGCCTCCTTCTTTACCGATATTCGAATGGCTCGCGGAATTCCGACGTTGTCGAAAACTCGCTAGTCTTTTGTACGCGCATCATGTCCATTTACATCATTCTTCTGGCCGCCATCGCTTTGATGGTGATTTTGATTCGGAAAAAAGTTCCGATCGGACCGGCAATTTTGGCCGGCGGATTGTTGATTTGGCTCGCTCTTGATCGCAGACCGGCTTCCCTTTGGGCTGCCTTCAAGTCCATGGTCACGATGCCGCGAAGCTACGACTTACTCTTTGCCTTGTACTTCGTGGTGTGCCTTGAAATCGAGATGCGCAAAAGCGGCATTCTCAACGGTCTCGTTCAGTACCTACACCACTTGATTCCGTCCAAGAAAGTGACGCTCGCCGTGATGCCGGCTTTCCTCGGCATGCTCCCTTCGATCGGCGGCGCACGGTTTTCCGCTCCGATTGTCAAAACGGTTGCCGAAGGTCAAGCCATCAGTAATGAGTCGAAAGCGCTGATTAATTTCTGGTTCCGTCACATTATGGAATTTGCCAATCCCATTGTGCCGGGCATTCTGTTGACGTGTGCGATTGCCAATGTGTCCGTAAGTTCCCTGATTGTCCACATGCTCTGGGTCAGTGCCGCGATGTTCATCATCGGCTGGTTCTTTTTCGTGGCTCCCTTAAAAATTGTCGAGCCGACGAAAGAACCTTCCGACGAAATGCTTGCCAAGTACCGTATCGACTTTATCCTCGCACTTTTGCCGATTTTCGGGGTGTTTGCCCTGTCGATGGCGTTCGGTCTTGCCGCATCGGTCTCGCTCCTGATTATCGTCGGATTGCTTTACCCGATTTTGCGACTTTTAAAGCGCGATGTGAGTCTGAAAGAAATCTTCGTCGGCGCCGTGGAAAAGAAACTTCTACGTGACGTTGTGATGATTTTGTACTTTATTCAGCTCCTCGATGCAAGCGGAGCCCTCAATCAAATCGTCGCGAGCTTTCACGCTTCGGTCCTGCCGCTTCCGCTGATTCTCGCGTTCATCAGCTTTTTAATCGGCATGCTCACGGGTATGTCTCAAGGGCACGTAGCGATGATGATGCCGATTGTGGCGGCTGTGGCACACGGGTCACTCGATTTAATCGGTCTTGTGCTCGTGTTCGGCGTCGGCGGACAGATGGTCACACCGACGCACGTGTGTTTGATGATTTCGCTTGATTACTTTAAGGCCGACTTTTTCAAGACCTTAAAAAAATGTATCTGTGCCGAGGCAGTGCTACTGATTATTTTCTCGGTTGTCAGTTACCTGACGTGGGCCGGATAAGTTCCGGCCCCGAGAGCGTCTTAAATTAGAGTTTTTGCACCGAAACGAGCGTAAATTCCTCTTTTTCAAGAGCGGCTCGTGCGGCTGCCTCGTCAAGCGGAACGGCGCTTTCAACTAAGGCCGCTTTATCGGCCAAATCCACGGAAACCGCCGTCACACCGGGCAGGGCCTTAAGGGCATTACTTGCGGCTTTAGCACAATGCTCGCAGTGCATACCGTCAATACGTAGTTGTGTTTTCATCACTTTCTCCGAACTTAAAGAACAAGCGGCATCCGTTTTACCGAAAGCTTCGGGATGCCAAGCAAAAAGGCGCATTGCGTTTCCGACAACGCAAAGCGAACTTAAACTCATCGCGGCTGCGGCGAACATGGGGCTTAAGTGCCAACCGCAAATCGGGTAAAGAACCCCGGCCGCCAACGGAATTCCGAGAACGTTATAAAAGAACGCCCAAAAAAGGTTTTGCCGAATATTGCGCATCACGACACGCGAGAGCCTAATTGAGGAGGCAATGTCCGAAAGATGCGAACTCACTAAAACAACATCGGCCGAGTCCATAGCCACATGGGTTCCGGCACCGATAGCCATGCCGACGTCGGCTCGTACGAGCGAGGGCGCATCATTGATTCCGTCCCCGACAAAAAGCACGTGACGCCCCTCGCGGTGAAGTTTTTCCACAAGGGCTTCTTTGTCTTCGGGCGTCATGGCGCCGACGGCGTGCGTAAGACCTAACTTCTCTCGAACGTCTTGGACCACCGAGTCGGCATCGCCGCTCGCTAGATAAATCTCCATGCCGAACTTTTTGAGCGTCGCAATAAAGGGCGCTGCCGAGTCTTTTAAGGTATCGCTTAAGGTAAATGCGGCGCAAACAACCGCGTTTTCCCGCAGATACAAAACCGTCTGTCTGCTCTTATCGGGGATAAGGGCAGCATTAAGCGTTGCCGGGGTAATCGAAAGAGCATCGGGATTTCCGACCTCAATAACACGCGATGCGATTGTTGCCCGTACATAGCCTTGATCGGCGTAAAAGTCCGTTGCCTCCGCTTCCTTTGCCCCGTGTTCCTTGGCATACCGACACAGCGCTTTGGCAAGCGGGTGGGTACTAAAAGACTCAACGGACAAAACCCAAGAAAGAATCTGGTCGACACAGTGGGACGGAGTGACCGAAACGGATGTCACGGAAAACTCCCCTTGCGTCAGAGTCCCGGTTTTATCCAAAACCGCCGTATCGATGCGGCTCATTTCTTCCAGCGCGGCGGCATTTTTAAAAAAGACGCCGTTTCGGGCCGCCAGGCTCCCGGCAATGGTCACGGCAACCGGAGTCGCCAGGCCCAGGGCACACGGGCAGGAAATCACAAGCACGCAAACCGCATTAATGAGCGAAAACTCCGTCGGGTATCCCAATAGCGACCACAGGATAAACGTCAGGATTGAAAGCACGATGACAATCGGAACAAAGACGGCGCTCACTTTGTCGGCAACGCGTTCAATCGGGGCTTTGGACTCCGTGACCGAATCCACTAAATTGAGAATCTGAGCAAAGCGCGTGGAAGCGCCCGCTTGAGTGACCTTTAAGTGAACCCAACCGCCCACCGCATGCGTGGCGCAAAAAAGCGTGTCGCCGACACGAACCTCCCGCGGAAGGCTCTCACCGGTAAGCGATGACTCATCGACTTGTGCCGATCCGTCGACAACGATGCCGTCGGCTGCAATCGCGTCCCCGGCGCGCACGAAAAGAATGTCGCCTGCTTGAATATCCTTAGCATCGATTGTTTCGGTTTTTTCACCCGCAAGGCGCACGGCCTGATGGGGGATTTGTCCGGCAAGCGCTTCCAACGAGGAGGCTGTTTTGTCCCTCGCTTTCCCTTCGAGCCATTTGCCGACGCCGACAAAGGCATAAATCATGGCTGCAGAATCAAAATAAAGGCGCGACAACGTTTCCGTGCTCAAGGTGCGAGAGTCCGTCAGTGCCGAGATTAAAATCGCGAGACTGAAAAGAAACGAGGCGCTCGAACCTAAAGCAACCAGCGTATCCATCGTCGGTGACCGGCGCACAAGGCCTGTGACGCCCGCGAGCCAGTGCCTGCGATTAATGACAAGCACCGCCGCTGCAAGAGCGACCTGAGAGAGGGCGTTTGTAAGCGGGTCGATATTGAGTTTTCCCCCTCCCATCGCGAGGACAAAAAGAAGTGCGGCCAGAAGCACCGTGGCAAGAAGTTCATAAGTCCCTTCGCGAGGGGGTCTGGTTACGGTCACACGATTGACCTGTTCGGATGCCGAGTAACCGGCTTCCTGAATTCGTTTGCAAAGGTCGTCCGATGAAAACTGCGCCGTATCCACACGAACAACGAGCGTGCCGCGAACCAGATTCACGGCAGCCTCTTTGACGCCCGGACACGACAGGGCCGTTCGCTCTACGCGCGAAGAACAGGCGGCACAATGCATGCCGCCGACGGTGTATTTCAATTGTTTCATGAAAAGTGCAAATCAAAAGATGAGAAACATTCTCATCTTCGAAATTCTAGACCAAAAAAAAGACCGCCCGATATGACTACCGAGCGGTATCTGACTAGTCCCGAAGAGGCAGAGCCTCTTGCCTGGTTCTTAAGGAGAGTTGAAAGCAAGAACTGTTTCTCAACTTTCAGGGCGTAGTCTACGAAAAAATGTTGCACTTTCCTATAACTCCAAAGTCTATAAAAGGGTAGTTCGTTCGGGTTAGCGTCAAGCGAAAGTGCAAAAAAAAGGCGCTTACAGCACATAGCCGAAAGCGCCCGAAACCTGCAAAAAGGTTCAATCAAAACGTCGGATACACCGCACCCTTGTACTGCTTGAGGATGTAATCGCGCACGACCTGAGAGTGCATCACTTGCGCAAGCTTACTTAACGCTTCGCGGTTATCCCCCGTGCGAATCACGACCACGTTGGCATACGGAGAATCTGCGCTTTCGATAAAGAGCGAATCCTTAGCCGGGTTCAGTCCCACACCCAACGCATAATTCGAATTAATGACGGCGAGCGTCACGTCATCCAAAGCACGCGGTAGCACGGCCGCTTCCATTTCCACAATCTTAAGGTTATGCGTATTGTTGATGACATCGGCCGGTGTGCCGTTGATGCCGACACCGGGTTTCAAGCTGAATAGACCGGCATCGGAAAGGACCTTCAAAGCACGTCCGCCGTTTGTCGGATCATTAGGAATCGCAACCTTGGCGCCGTCGGGAACCGACTTCAGATCTTTAATCGTTTTGGAGTAAACAGCCATCGGTTCGATGTGCACGCTGCAAAGGACGGACAAATTGAGTTTACGATCTTTGGCAAAGCTTTCCAGATACGGAACATGCTGGAAGTAGTTCGCATCGATTTCCTTGTCAGCCAGTGCCAAATTGGGCTTGACGTAGTCGGTAAATTCGATGACTTTCAGGTTCACGCCCTGCTTTTTCAATTCAGGGGCCGCAACCTTCAAAATGTCCGCATGCGGAACGGGAGTCGCTCCGACGGTAATCGTAACTTCCTTGGCAGCAACTGGCGCCTGATCGGCTTTCTTATCTCCGCATCCGGCCAAAGCCAAAGCAAACACCGAGCATGCCGTCAAAAGTAACGCTGTTTTTTTCATATCAAATCGTCCATACAAAGAGAGGAAATAAGATGGACGTGATTGTAACGGCGGGAAAAATCGTCAGTCTTGATTTTTCTGCCCTTTCTTGTGTTTTGTCTGACTTCCTAGGTGAAACGCCTAAATATCCAATTCCAGATCCTCGCCGTGCGTTTCCATCCACAAGCGCCGTCCCTGAGCCTCGCCCTTGGCCATCAGAAGCGTCATAACGGCATCGGTCTGGCTTTTTTCCAGATCTCCGAGCGTCACGGGAAGCAGGTGCCGGGTATCGGGATGAAAGGCGGCCTCCGCCAGTTGCTTTTCACTCATCTCACCGAGACCTTTAAAGCGGGAAATGTTGAGCTTTTCCGCCTTGATGCCGTCTTTTTCCAACTTGGAAAGCGTGCGCTTTAATTCCTTATCTTCGGCACAATAGAGTTTCTTTTCGGCCTTTTTTCCGACCTTAGGCACATCGATTCGATAAAGCGGAGGCTGCGCAATAAAGACGTGCCCTTCGCTAATTAGTTTCGGGAAATGCCGGTAAAAGAGCGTGAGCAGTAGGACTTGAATGTGACTGCCGTCCACATCGGCATCAGCCAGAATACAAACCTTGCCGTAACGCAAGCCTTTTAAGTCGACATTCGGGTCATTGAGTTTGTGCGGATCGACGCCGAGTGCCACGGCAATGTCGTGAATAATCTGAGAGGCGAAAATTCGGTCGGCATCGACTTCCCAGGTATTTAACACCTTGCCACGTAAAGGCAAGATTGCCTGATACTCTTTGTCGCGTCCCTGTTTGGCCGTACCGCCCGCACTATCGCCTTCGACAAGGAAGATTTCATTGTGTTCGATATCGGTCGATTCGCAATCGGTAAGTTTCCCGGGCAGGACCGCCACGGTCGAGCCGCGCTTTTTCTCGACCTTTTTCATCTGTCTTTGGCGGGAAAGCGCCTGTTTATTGACGAGCTCGGCAAGCTTTTTCCCGTTTTCCAGGTGGGCATTGAGCCAAATCTCGAACTGGGGACGCACGAAACTTGAGACTAGGCGGAAGGCGTCGCGACTCGTGAGTTTTTCTTTGGTCTGTCCCTGAAACTGGGGATCGAGGGATTTGGCCGACAAAATGAAACCGGCACGGGCAAAGACATCCTCGCTTTGCAGTTTGACGCCCTTACTCATCAAGCCGTGGGCTTCCATAAAAGCGCGCATCGCACCGAAAAGACCGTCGCGAAGACCTGCCTCATGCGTGCCGCCGGCCGGCGTCGGAATGAGGTTAACAAAGCTTTCGCGCACGGGAGTGCCGAACTCGGTCCAGACAACGACCCAAGAAGCGCCCTCCCCTTCGTTAAAGCCCTCGGTCTCGGCATCGGCCCAGCCCTGCGCTTCAAAGGGTTCGATTAAAAGCGGTTCCTGCACCTCGGCCAAAAGGTACTCGCGCAGTCCCCCTTGGTAGCACCAGTGCTGCTCGTCGCCGTTTTTCTCATTGAAGAAGGACACGCGGCATCCCGGAAGCAGCACGGCCTTACTTTTCAGTAGGCGAATTAAGTGCGTAATCGGAATCTCGGCACTGTCGAAATACTTCGGATTCGGCACACAGACCACACGCGTTCCCGTGTAGTGCTTTGAGCGCGTATTTTCCACTTGCGTCAAAGGCTGCGTCACAAAGCCGTTTTCAAATCCGATTTCAAACTGCTTACCTTCACGCCAGACCGTCACGTGCATCGATTGACTTAAGGCATTGGTGACCGAAACACCCACCCCGTGTAAGCCGCCCGAAAAACTATAGGCTCCGCCTTCGGTCTTATTGAATTTTCCGCCGGCATGTAAGTGGGTAAAGACGAGCTCGACGGTCGGAATGCCTTCTGTCGGGTGAATGCCTGTCGGAATACCGCGACCGTTATCTTCCACGCAAATCGCGCCTTCACGCGTGAGTGTTAAACGGATGCTGTCTCCGAAACCGGCGAGAACTTCATCGCTCGCATTATCGAGAACTTCCTGAATGATATGGAGCGGGTTGTCCGTGAGCGTGTACATCCCCGGGCGTTGCTTGACGGGCTCAAGCCCCTTAAGAACCTGAATGGAAGACTCCGTATATTCATTCGCACGCTTTCGAACAGCCATTATTCCCTCTCAATTCGGCATCACGGACACCGCTATGCCCGCCCGAGCCGTTTTTACCATCGCCGCACAAAAATTTTGTGGCGTGATTCTAGCCGAACGGCTTTTTATTTCGGAGGATTTTCACCTCTTGCGACCCCGCAGGTACTGTTAGAATCGCCTCTACGTCAGATTTCTTAACTCGGAGACTAGAAACATGGAACAAAACACCTTTCAACGTCTGAATATCTATTTAAAGGGCGGTCAGACCGTCTCGATTGACTTTAAGGCCGAACAAGCATCCAAGTTAAATGCCCAAATCGAAAGTTTTATCAAAGCGCTCGGGGACGCGGCCCAGAAAGACAAGAATTTCCTCTTTCAGGGGGCTCGTGTCGTTCTAGTGCGCCTGAGTGATGTTTCCGGTCTCGATGTCGTTTCGATGATTCTCAAGGAAAAACCCCAAGCGCCGCAAGAGGCTCAATAAGCACCTTGGATTAACCGATCCAAAACCCGTAAAGCGCCTGTCCTTGCGGGTTTTTTAGTCCGAAAGCTTGTCGTAAAGGCGAGCAAAGGCTCCGAGCAAAGTGCGAATGAGCGCATTGACGGCCGGCTTATCTTTAAGTGCCTTGACCCACGAGGGCGAGGCTCGGTAGTAAAGCCGCACGAACGCCCGTCCCGGGGCATTTGTCAGCAAAGCGCGGTCGCGAAAACGCCGCAAAATACGGACTTGAGGGGCGTCATACGAGCCGTACGCCATCGTAGCAATGTAGCAGTGTCCTTTGTCGTGCTTATGCTCGATTTTGTCCAAAATCCCTTGCAAGAGTTTTAGGTTGTTCTCTAATTGGCCGCGCAAGTTGTCGGTCACTTCAAAACTTAAAAGTCGCGTCAGGATTGCTTGCGCCTTGGTAGTTTCGGTGCGCAAGGTTTCGGTTCCCGGTGGACAAGTATGTAAAAAGTTGATGTTGGCAACGACCATCGACATGGCTTCGTTAGCCACCCAACTTGAGACAAAAATGCACAACGGGGCATCGCCTCCGAACTCTTCTTTTAAAGAGACGAGCATGGGTTCGGTGGTATCTAAGAAGCGCACGGCGCATTTGATGGCCATCACCGGCATGGAACGCATCGGTCCGATGTTATCGACGGAAACGGCAAGGCGCTCGTGAATTTTCAGAATGCTCTTTAAGAAGGAATCGGCCTGCTCTTCCGTATCGATGTGCTCGAGCCCTAAAGCATCGCGAAGTCTTGTGTCCCGGGACAATTCCCGAATAAAAAGAAACGCCAACTGTTTGCAGGAAAAAAGCTCGCCCCCGCCGACGACGCGGATGAACTCAGCACGGTCTTTGTCGCTATTAATGAGCGAGGAAATCTGACCGATTCCGCCCAAAAGGTCCCCCTTCATAAAGGCCACACATGCGGCGTTAATCCGCGCGTTGTAGCCCTCTTGCTTCATGTAGCGCTTTTCGGCCTTATCGAGCTTTCCGTCCGTCAGAAGCGAATAGGCCGACGTATCGGAAAGCTTTCGAGACGAGAACCAAAAAAAGGCGCACGCAACGCGGCTTTGCACGTCCGAGAGGCGCTCCTTGGCATACGCAAGAGCCTCGGCATCACGCTTAACGGGGCCGAGGACCGTGGAAAAATCCGTCGGAAACTCACTTTTTTCCCCGGTTTTTAAATACTTGAGCAAAAGTGCGACGTTTCGGGCGATTTCTTCGGAGCTTTCGTCGGAAGTAATACCGAGAATGCGGTAGGGATTCTCAAGGAGTGAATGAACTTTAATCATCGGACGGTGTCGGAAAAATGAAATTTCCTCGGATTGTAAAGCACGCACCGTCGCCTTTGGCACCCCCTCTGACAAGGGCGATTCGGGAGGGGTAGAATCGGGGCGTTTTTCCCGAGTCTTAACGGACTTCGGGAATTTTCAATGACACATCACGACGCGTTTTATCCCATGTTTTACGGCTGGAATTTGTGTGCCCTCTCGACCCTAGGGAACCTCATCATTCAGGGTACGGCCATCTACTCCATGAACTCGTTTATCGAGCCCCTGTTTGAGGCCTACGGGTGGAGCCGAACGGCAACGAGCGCAAGCATGGGCATTGCCGCACTCATCGGCTTCGGATGCGCCCCGCTCATCGGAACGCTCGATATGCGGATCGGTTCGCGCAAGATGATGTGCATCGGGTCGCTTTTAGCCGCCGCTGCCTTGTTCGGCATGGGCTCAACGGACAATTACTACATCTTTACAGCCTGCTTTTGCCTCGTGTGGGCCGCAAGCCAATGCTGCGGGGGACTCGTGGCCAACGGTCTTTTGTGCCACTGGTTTAAGGTGCATCGGGGTCTGGCATTCGGTATTGCCGCCGTCGGTATGTCATTTGCAGGATCGATTATCCCGATTTTTTCCCTCTTTTGTATTACGCATTGGGGCATTGCCAATGCCTACTACATCCTCGGCGTCTGTGCGGCCCTTCTGTGTATCCCGTGTTTTCTGATGGTGCGCGAACGCCCGGAAATGATGGGGTTAACGCCTGACGGGCTGGCTGTCGAAAAAAAGCCAAATGCCGCCGCCGAGCAACAGACGGAGACATCCGAAGAAGCGCCGCATCGCAAGGACCCGTCCATTCGGCAGTTCCTTTGCATGAAGGAAATCTACCTCATCGGCCTTGGGGCCGGCCTCGGACTGATGTGTGCCTCCGGCTTGATGTCCCAGTTAAAGCCGCGCTTTACCGAACTCGGATACGACCCGGTGACGGCAATGACCTTTATGTCGGTTGCCGCCATCTCGTGCGGTCTCAGTAAATTCTTCTGGGGGTGGCTGGCCGACACCATTCGCCCGATTCGAGCCCTGCGGCTTGTGATGACCTTGCACGTGATTGCATTGGGGCTTTCCGTGATGCATTTCGGGTATTTTGCGACGTTCCTGTACTGCATCTTCATGGGAGCGTGCTGCGGGTCGTACTGGACGTTGCTACCGGCTGTCGTGGGCTTTTACTTCGGACCGACACACTTTCTCGGAACGTATCGATTCGTCAGTTTCTTTTTACTCTTAAAGTCCTGCGCCTATCCGATTCTCGGGTATTCCTTTGATAAAACGGCAAGCTATGAGGCCGGGTACCTCGTGTACCTTGTGCTCGTCTTTATCGGGCTTGTTCTGACGCTGCTACTTGATGAGAAGAAAGGCTCCGAGTACAAGGCGATGACGGCCGGGAAACACTAACTTTTCCCTTTAGAAAAAGGGCTCGGCGGCCAGAAAGAGCACAATCAGGCCGATTAAAAAGAAAATCACGGCGCTCGCGCGATTGATGTGTGCGGCGCCCTTTTCCCCTTCAAAGAACCGGCGCGCATGACCGGCCAGAATGGCGTAAAGCATCCCGCAGGCAACCACCATCACGGCATACACGGCAATCATGATGACAACTTGCGGCACATACGGTCTGTCTAACGCAATAAATTGCGGAAAGACCGAAATCGTGAACACGAGCGGTTGCGGATTGGTAATCGAAATGAGAACCGACTTAAGGAAATACGTATCGTGCGTGGGTTCGGTGTGTTCTTTAACGGCAATCGCTCCGTGTCCGGCTTTTTTCCACGAGTGCCACGATAGGTAAAAAAGAACCAGTGCACCGGCAACCTTCACAGCCGCATAAAGGGTCGGATTATTGGCCACCAAAAGTCCCATGCCCGACAAGCCGGCCACTTGCAAAATCACAATACCGACGGCCAGGCCGACAACAGCCCAAATCGTCCCGTGCCAACCGCGTTGCAGCGACAAACCGATGACCATGATAAAGCCGATTCCCGGCGTCATGATGTTGGCAAAACTCGTGATGAGAAAAAGGGTAAATAGCGAAAGCGACAGCACGATGTCTCTTAAAAAAAAGCCCCGGTTGGACGCAACTTTATCCGAAGCGAAAAGGCGAATCAATGCCCGTTTTTACAATCAATTCCCGAAAAAACGAGGTCTTTGCGAGTTAAGAGAACCCGCTCGGGTTCGAGAAATCGCCGAGCGCGCATGCGGGCGATTGTCTCGAACCCAACGGGAGAGGAGCACTTACTAGGCCGCGATGCGATCGGGCTCGCACTCCTTGCGACCGCAGACAGCATCTAGAAACAGCCGATGAATCCGCGTATCACCTCCGAGTTCGGGGTGAAACGCCAACGCCATCTGGTTGCCGAAGCGAACGGCAACAGTTTTACCGTCAACGACGGCAAGCGTTTGAACTGCGGGAGATGCCGCGACTACATACGGCGCACGGATGAAAATCATGGGCACGTCCCCGAGTCCGACAAAAGGCGCCGTAGCGATAAAGCTGCCGAGTTGCCTGCCGTAAGCGTTGCGCTTGACGGTAACGGGCAGCGTCGCAAAGTGCCGAACCGGATCGTCAACCAGGTGCTCGGCCAAAAGAATCATTCCGGCGCATGTCGCGAGGGTCGGTAGGCCCGAGTTGATTTTCTCCCGTAGGGGCTCGAACATCTCGAGCTCACGCAAGAGTTTTCCCTGAACGGTACTTTCACCGCCCGGAAGAACCAACCCGTCGATGCCGTCGATGTCGCGTTTTTGGCGCAACTGAACACACGTCGCCCCGAGAGATTCGAGCATCTTTTGGTGCTCGATAAAGGCTCCCTGCAGGGCCAGAATCCCGATTTTCATCAGATGCCCCGCTGCTCCATAATCGTCTGAATTTCCGCGGGGTTGATGCCGACCATCGCCTCACCGAGGTCTTCCGAGAGTTCGGCAATGAGCTTGGCATCCCGGAAATTCGTGACAGCCTTAACGATGGCTTGGGCACGCTTAGCCGGATTGCCGGACTTAAAAATACCCGATCCGACGAACACGCCTTCGGCTCCGAGTTGCATCATCAGGGCCGCATCGGCCGGAGTGGCTACACCGCCGGCTGCAAAGTTGACGACCGGCAAACGACCGTGCTCGTGAACATAGCGCACGAGGTCGACAGGGACCTGAAGCGTCTTGGCTGCTTCGAAAAGCTCGTCTTCACGCATCGAAACGACCTGAGCAATCTGAGAATTCATCTTGCGCATGTGGCGGACGGCCTGAACGACGTCCCCGGTTCCCGGCTCTCCCTTGGTGCGAATCATCGATGCGCCTTCGGCAATGCGCCGCAGCGCTTCGCCCAAGTCCCGAGCGCCGCAGACAAAGGGCACACGAAACTGCGTCTTGTCGATGTGGTAAGTGTCGTCAGCCGGCGAGAGCACTTCGGATTCATCGATGTAGTCAATGTCGATGGCCTGAAGAATCTGCGCTTCGACAAAATGACCGATACGGCACTTGGCCATCACGGGAATGGAAACAGCCTCTTCGATGCCCTTGATCATCGCCGGGTCACTCATACGAGAAACGCCGCCCGCGGCACGAATATCGGCCGGAATACGCTCCAAGGCCATGACGGCACAGGCGCCGGCGCGTTCGGCAATTTCGGCCTGCTCGGGGGTCGTCACATCCATAATGACGCCGCCCTTTAACATCTGAGCCAGACCCTTATTGAGTTCATACTGCTTGGTATCCATTGTTTCCCTCCTTTAGGGAAAAAAACCGAAAAAACAATGGTCTGAATCCTAGGCGCAATCTGGATATATTAAAATAGCCAAAATTGATCTTTTTAATAAGCCAGAAACAGTCGGCTCTACAGATGATTACCTATAGCTTCGAAGGCATTACCGTCCCGTTGTACGAACACTTGTATCGGTGTCTGAAAAAAGACATCGAATCAGGGCTCTTAAAGGCCGGCGTGCGACTTCCCTCCAAACGCGCCTTTGCCAAAAACCTCGGTGTGAGCACGGTGACCGTGCAGGGAGCCTATGACCAGCTTCGCTCAGAAGGCTATATCCACTCGGAACCCAAACACGGGTATTTTGTCGAAGCGATTACCCGAAAACCGGCCAATAGCACCGTGATTACAGATTCCGTGAGCGAACCCAAGCCTACGACTCAGGTAGCTTTGCCCGTACGATTCGAGCTTTCTGGCAACCACACCGACCCGGAGTGTTTTCCCTTTTCCGTCTGGTCCAAACTCATGCGTGAAACCGCTCGTGACCGGACGGTTTTGCTCACGCGCTATCGCACGGGGGGCATGCCCGAGTTGCAGCGTGCCGTCGCCAAACACTTGGCCGCCTTTCGCGGGTTTTCTCCGGCCCCCGAGCAAATCATCATCGGAGCCGGTGCCGAATACCTTTACGGGCTTGTCATTGAACTCCTCGGAAACGACAAAGTCTATTGTCTTGAAAACCCCGGCTACAGAACCATCGAACGCGTGTACCGCAGTCACGGAGCGCGCGTGACGTTTGCCGGTCTTGACGAGTCCGGACTTTGCGTGACGGACTTAATGAAAAGCGCGGCTTCGATTGTCCATGTCAGTCCCACACACCACTTTCCGACCAGCATCGACATGCCGGCTGCCAGGCGCTATGAGTTACTGGCCTGGGCAGCTCAAAACCCCGGTCACTTTATTATCGAAGATGACTACGACAGCGAATTTCGTCTGGTCGGGCGACCGATTCCGGCGCTGCAGTCGATTGATACCGAAGGTCGGGTCATTTACATCAATACGTTTTCCAAGACTCTAGCCTCGACGGTGCGATTAGCCTACATGGTCCTACCGCCTTCTTTGCTCTCGCTCTTTGAGAGCAAACTCGGGTTTTACGCGAGCACGGTTTCGAACTTCGAGCAAAGTGCCGTGGCCAAATTTATCGAGCGCGGCTACTTTGAAAAGCACATCAACCGCATGCGCACGCACTACGCCAAACAACGCGAGGCGGTTTTACGTCTGATTGCCCAAAGTCCGTTGGCTCCTTTTTGCCGCGTCTTCGAGAACCCGTCGGGATTGCACTTTTTGATTGAACTCAAGACAACTCTCTCAGATTGCGCCCTTACAGATTGCCTTTATGCGCAGGGCGTCGGCCTTTGTCCGCTTTCTTCGTACTATGTACCCGGAACGGCGCAGCGTGAGCACGTCTTTTTCTTTTCGTACTCCAATATCGACCTTACAAGCCTGCCGCAAGCGCTTCGCATTATCGCCGCGTCGCTTTAACGGGCTCTTAAAGCCAATCGTCCGGGTGTTGCCAAAAATCCAGGACCCGGCTGATTTCGCGCGTGCGCACGAAATCGGGCAGACTCGCCATAAATTGCGAGGCGTACGAAGAACGCCCCGGAATCAGGCGAACATCGCCCACAATCAAGATGCCGCGATCGGTTTCACTGCGAATCAGGCGGCCGACCCCTTGCTTGAGCGAAATGGCCGCAAGCGGAATCTGATGCGAGAAAAACGCATTGCCGCCCTCGGCGTTAATCCACTGACACCGGGCCTCGAGAACCGGGTCGTCTTTGGGAGCAAACGGAAGTTTGTCGATAATCACGAGGCTTAAGCCCTCGCCCTTAATATCAATCCCTTCCCAAAACCCCATCGTCGCGACCAACACGGATTGCGGATTATCTCGAAATCGCATCAAAAGGTTATGCCGCGAGTCTTCGTTTTGCACATACACGGTGTAGGGGCGCTTGTTATCCTGAATGCGGTCCCTCAGTCGCTCGGCGGCTAGTCGCATAGCCTGACGACTCGTGCATAAAAAAAGCGTTCGCCCCTGCAGCAAATCAATGACAGGCCAAGACTCATCGACCAAATGTTCGATAAAAAGCGACTTATCGCATATCGCGGGCGAAGGCATATCCCGCGGAATATACAAAAGCGCTTGATTGGGAAAATCAAACGGGCTTTCCCAGGCTTGAGAAAAGACGCCGACCAAGCCGAGTTCTTTTAAAAAATGCGAGAAGTCGGACTTTCCCGTTGCCAAGGTTGCCGACGTAAACACCCAAGCCGTATTCGGGCTTTGAGCCATCATCGCGGCAAAGTCCTGAGCAAAAGAAAGGGGCGTTTGACACAGCCGCACATCGCGTCCGACACGGGAAATCCAGCGTACGTAAGGCTTTCCTGATTCATTGCGCACAAGGTTTTCCGGCGATTGCAGGGCCTTTTCCCAATGGTGCATTAGATCGAGGGCTTCTGTTAAAACTCCGTAAGGGGCGTTCAAATCGTCATCTTCTTGTGCCAAAGGCTCAAGATGCGCCGTTAGCGTCTCAACGGCTCGATACGCTTCGGTCAGTAACGGCACCGCACTTTCAATGTCCTTGACGGAAGCAATATTTTTCGAATCGCTCTCGCAGATGCCGAGTTCATCGAGTTTAAGGACAAAATCCTGCAGCGCATCGCGTGCGGCTGCATACAGGTCCTCCCATGACTGATTCTTGCCGAGAGCATGGCGATGCCGACTCATCGTGATGCGTCGCACGTCTTTTAGTTGATCGAAGACGGCCGACGTGGATAATTCTTCTCCGAAAAAGTGCGAGCCGATATCCGCAAGCTTATGTGCCTCATCAAAGATTACGATGTCGGCATCGGGAAGCATGCGACTGTCGGAGGCTTCCCGAACGGAGGCGGCCGACAGAAACAAATGGTGATTGACGACGACCACTTGCGCCTCGCGCGCCTCCTGCCTCGCTTTATTGACAAAACACTCGGCCGCATGAGGGCATTTTTTCGCCGAACAGTTTTCCCGACTGCTCGTCACATACGGCCAAATCACGGAATCTTCGGCCACTCCCTCGACGCCGGCCCGGTCCCCGGTCAAATCGACGGCTGCAAAGCGTTCGATGATCCTTAAATCCTCATAGGCTTCTTTTGTCGGTAGTCCCATTTGCCTGACATTTTTAAGGCGCCTGAGGCAAATGTAGTTCGATCGCCCCTTTAACAGTTTGACTGTGACATGGACACCCAAGGCCGCTTCCAGAGCCGGAAAATCTTTATTAAAGAGTTGCTCCTGCAAGGTCTTGCCGGCGGTACTGACGATGGCTTTCCTGCCGGAAAGCAACACGGGAGCTAAATAGGCAAAGGTTTTACCGGTGCCCGTGCCTGCCTCAAGAACGGCAGTTTCGCGATTTTCCAAGGCTCGGGCCACAATCTTGGCAAAAGCAATCTGACTGGGGCGACTGACAAACCCCGGGCAATTGCGCGCTAAGCGTCCGCCCGGGGAAAAACACATCCCGATTTCGCGAACAAAATCGCTTTCTTCCGTTGGCTCCGTCATAGGTCCGAACCCCGATTCTGTCTTAACGAGAGGCTATTGCGCCTTTTTTTGCGCCCGCTTTTTCAAGGCAGCTTCGCGCTCGGCAATGCGCTTGGCGTGCGCCTCAAGACGCTTTTGGGTTGCAAGTTCATTGTCACGTTCGGCACGTGCTTTTTCAGTTAAAGCCCCCTGACGCTCCTGAGTTTGGTCGGCTCGTTTTTTGGCTCGCGCGGAAAACGACTGATCGGGCTGACCGGATTTAGGCTTTGTAGATCCGACAAACGGGTCTTTCGGCCCCTGCGCTTTGCGTGCATCGCGCGAGGCCTGACGCGCCTTTTCCTCTCGGATTTGCTCGGCACGAAGAACCTTTTTCGCCGGAACTTCAATCTCAAGCAAGTGGCGCTCCGATCTTTGGCGCGCTTGTCTCACCTGATCGATGCAGCGATTGACGAAGAATGTCTCGTTGCACCGATTGCGCGAGTAGTCGCTTAACTTTTGCGAATACGCACGGATTTTTTCGCAATCGGCTAAAGCCTTGCGCGCCTGATCGGGCGTTTGTATCGATCCGGTCGGATACTTTTGCGCAATCCAGGCCGATTCGATTTCCGACAAATCCGGCGTAAACGCGAGGCAAGAGCCGGCACTGACAAGGAAAGCAAGAGTCAAAGTGAGTTTCTTCATAACTGGTCCTAGTGACGGTTCCCCATTTTACAAGCGGGTGCGGAACCCTGAACGGTTTTTCTCAAACCGGCTTGAATCTACTAGTCGTATCGATTCTATGCACTTTTTGCATCGCACTTGACAAAGAATTTTTCCTTTAGCAGTATCGTCAAGAAGCGGACACCAAAATGTCCGTGATTTTTTCAAAATCTGGAGGCCCGTATGAAACTGAGAAAACTAACGGCACTCGCGACTCTCGTGCTCCTGAGCACGGCATCGATCGCCGCCGTTCCCACCGTCTCACCGCAGGCTGCAGCCGCGGCAGATGCCATCAATCAAGACCCCCTTATGCAAAAAATCCTTGCCGAGGCCGTGAGCCCGGAAGGTCAAAAATGGCGATTTAACACACAGATGGAAATCGTCCGTATTGCATCCCCTTCTCGTTCGGAAATGCGTCGTCAAAAGGAAATCATGCGCCGCTTTACGCAGGAATGGGGCTTTACTCCCGAACAGGTCTTGACACGCCTTGACGGGTACCTGCCCGGTGCCGGCATTCAGCTTGTCGACGGTCTTCCGGTTTATAACGCCTGTGTGCGTATTGCCGGCACCTATTCCAAGCAAAAGGACGCCCAATCGTACAAGGGCCAATTCCCCAAAGTTCTCCTTGAAGGTCATATCGATACGGTCAATCCCCCGGTTCTTCCCCCGGAAGCCACTCCTTACGAGCCGGTGAAATTGCAGCCCGTGAAGCAGCCCCTTGTGAAAACGCGCGATGAGCTCGCTTCGATTGCCGAGGAACTGCATTTTGACAAGAACGGCAAGATTATCGAAGACGAGAACTATCACAAGGCCTACAAGCGCTATCAGAACTACGAAGAAGCCCAGAAAAAAGACGCCTATCGCCTGTATGTCCCGGGCTACAACGATGCGATGATCAACACGGCTTCCGTGATGCAGATGGCGTACCTGATGAATAAATACGGCGTCAAGCCCGTTTATGACATTTGGGTCTGCGCCACCACCGGTGAAGAAGGTAAAGGCAACCTGTGCGGTATGAAGCAGCTTTACGGCTACAACCAGGATACCGGCAAGGGTAACAATGCGCTTAACTTCGTGGCCAACGTCGGCGCCGACAGCACCTCGCCCAAGTCCGGCACCGTCAACTACTTAGGTTCCTACCGTTTCGAAATTAAGTACACCGAACCGGAAGGCGTCAAGGTCGGCGCCAAACAGCCCTCGGCCCTTCGCGCCATGTCCCGCGCCATTGAGATGATTTCCAATCTCAAGAGCCCGTACGACTTAGATAAGACCGCCGAAAGAACCACCTACACGGTCGGTGTCGGCAACTGCACGAAAGCCAAGGCCGGTCAGAGAAGTCAGGCTTGCACGTTGATGGTCGACATGCGTAGCCCGACGCAGGAACCCTTAAGTGCCATGCGCGCCAAGATCGAGCCGACGTTTAAGAAGGCTTTAGAAGAAGAAAACGCCCTCTTTAAGCTCAAGGCCGATAACGCCAAGGCCGTGAAGATGGAACTGGTGTGGTTCGGTGACCGTCCGGCTCACCAGCGTAAGCACTACAACGACGGCGTGATGCAGGCGTACTGGCAGTCGGCCAAGGTCGTCGGCATTGACGAACGCAAAGAACTCGATACGAGAGCCGTTTCCTTAAATGACAACGTTCCGGCAGCTGTCGGCGTTCCGACCGTCAACATCAACGTCGGTACCAATGCCGGCGGTGGCGGCGGCCATGCTTGGTACGAATGGGGTATCCCGGGTAACGGCGTCGATGAAGGAAAACGCGTCTACCGCATGATTCTTATGGGCTTGATGGCCTCGGGCTACAACACGTCCGCCGGCAAGAAGGTCGATCCCCTGATGGGTCCGATCGGTCCGAGAACCACTGAAGACATGTACTAATGGAGATACGTATGAAAAAAGTCCTTTTAACTCTGGCTCTCGGTCTTGCGGCCTCCGTGGCATCGGCAACCGTCTATGAAGTCGCCATCACAGGACCCGGAGGTCACTCGAACGGTTCGTACGGGAACACCAATGCCGTCCACGCCGGAGCGCGTGCCGTCTTGGCGCTCGAAAAACTCCTGCCGTGCGCGGATGTGAGCGATTTTCGCGGCGGTGCCTCCGTCAATGCCATCGCAGCCGATGCGCATTTTGTCGTTGACACGGCCAAGTGCTCGATGAGCAAAGCGAAAACCAAGGAACTTGTCACCAAGGCCGTCAAGGCCGGTGCGGATGCTGAAAATGCGTTCCGCGGTGTTAAAGCCGGTGACCTGGTCAAAGGCTTTCCGGCCGATATCACGTTCCAAATCCGATAATTGATTCGTATCGGATTACCTTGCGGCAAGGCTCTGACACCGATGCGTGTCGGGCCTTGCCGTGAAAGTTTCGCGGGGTGCATTTTTCGCAAGATTTTTTCGCATCTTTCCTTTAAAATTTAGATAAGTCTTTCTTGAAAACACACGGAAAATTCCGTGTATTTTTTTCTAACCGAGTCGCTCCGAAACATGGACTTGAAAAACAATTGGAAAGTAACGCTCGGCATCCTGACGTTAAGTTCGGTGCTCATGTCCTCGGGCTACACGATGCTCATCCCGTTCCTGCCGATGTATCTGATTCAGGACTTGGGGGTCGATGTCGCCGAAGTGAACTGGTGGAGCGGACTGATTTTTTCCATTACGTTCTTGATTTCCGGTCTGATGGCCCCGATTTGGGGAGCGATGGCCGATCGGAAATCCCGAAAACTCATGGCCATGCGAGCGGCCGTGTGTCTGGCCGTCTCGTACTTTCTCGGAGCGTTTGTTCAGACGCCCATGCAACTTTTCGGCATGCGGGCTCTTCAGGGGTTTTCTTCCGGACTGTGGCCGGCTACCTTAGCGATTATGAGCGCCAAAGCCCCGAGCGCCCGTCTCGGACTGTGCCTGGGGGTGATGCAAGGAGGCCTCACGGCCGGGCACGTAATCGGCCCCTTCTTCGGCGGTGCGATGGCAGAACTATTCGGGATGCGCGCCTCGTTTCTCGTGGCTGCCGGAGGTCTTACGTGTATTGCCACGATGATTTTCTTTTTCATCGACGAGCCGCCCAAGGCCCCGGTTGCTGCAAAAGTCGAGTCCGTACAAAGTAAGTGGCGCATTCATCCGACGCTTAAAAACCCCGTTATCCAGCGCATGCTCTTTGCCGCTGCCATGGTCCAACTCACCGTCATGATGACGCAACCGGTGCTGCCCCTTTACATTGCCGAACTCCAAAACTCGATGGACCACATCATCTTTATTTCGGGATTGGTCTTTTCCGTCGTTGGAATTTCCGGGATTTTCGCCTCACCCTTGTGGGGCATTCTCGGACAAAGTTGGGGGTATCGCCCCGTCCTGTACCTGTCGCTCGTTTTGGGAGCGACGTTCGGGTGGATTCAGGCCGTTCCGTTTGATTTGACCCAATTTACGATTTGGCGTTTTATCGGAGGAATTGCCTTCGCGGGAATCTTCCCGGCCATTAACGCCGTTTTAACGCAATCGACCGATCCGGCCGACCGAGGTCGCGTCTTCGGTTACAGTTACTGTGCCCAACAATTAGGCAGCGTCCTCGGCCCGATTCTCGGCGGCGTGATGGCTACGTACCTTACCAATCAAATCGTCCTTGGCATTGCCGGAGCGCTTTTGTATCCGGTCGCCGCGGTTTTGATTTTCGGTCGTCCGAAAAAACGCGCTCCTGCGACGGGAACCCCGGTCAAAACCCCGTCGGATCAATCCGAGCCTTAAGGGAAAACACTCAAGGCAACGCCTTGATTCGTTTGACAAAATCAGGGAAAGTTTTCCGGAACGGAAGTCGGCTTGGTGCGGTCGGAGAGACTCGAACTCTCATGACTCTCGCCACAGCCACCTCAAGGCTGCGCGTCTACCAATTTCGCCACGACCGCATTGGATCCCGAAGTTCGATAAGGATTTTTCGACCTTCTCGAACATTCGGCGAGGTTGGGCATTTTAATGGAAATCCGCAATAGGTCAAGAGAAATAATCCGTTCGGCTAGCAAAAACACCTAATATATTGATAAGATTGATTTTTTAATTTTGAACAGTCCCTGCCCCGGCCTCGGGAAACAACTAAAAAAATGGGACATTTTTCTTAATAGAGAGTTCTTCGCATGTCGGAAAATTTGTATTTTGATAAGAGCGATCGCGACCTGCTCGATATTGTCAATTCGACCACGGAACAGAAGACCGATGTCAATCTCGAACAAAAGCTCTTTAACACCGCCCTACACCCGCACGGAATCCTCAGTTTGGCGACGACGCACGAAAGCCGCATGGCTTACGCCGTTATCAACCTATTAAAGAGCATTGAAGGATTAGGCGATGCCTCCGAACGGTTAAGTGCCCTGCGGGCCCTTTACGACGAGGTGATCAACAGTGCCACAACGCCTTTCCGAATCAACACGGGACGCGTTCTCGTGCAGATTATGAAAGACATTGTTCGCGCTAAGGGTAACGATGTCGAGCAGTTAAAGCTCATCCATGATTTCCGCAAAGTGGCTGCCGGTAACCCCCGTATCGTGCGTTCCTTCCTGGCCTCGCGCTACCTATTCGAAATGCCCGAGAGTTGGGATCAGCTCACGATGGACCAGCACGTGCACGACTCCAATACGAAGGGCCGCAAGAATCCGACGTACTTGATTATGGATGCCTGGGTCAAAGGCATTCGCAGTTTGACGGTGATTTATCACAACACGGTCAATCCGGCAACGGTCGAAGAGTTGACGACAGCTGCCGAAATCATGAAGATTCGCGTGCGTGTCGGACTGGAATTTCGCTCTGTTTTCGGCAAGAAATACGCTGATTTTATTTGGGTTCCTCGCGGATTTGCCAAGGCCGAAGATGTGGTCGAATTCTTCAAGAGCGCTCCGGTTCGCAAAGTCCTGCAGGAAGGCGAAAAGGCCAATGCTTGGTACTCCGAGCAGACTTATGCCCTGCTTGAGAGCTTCAATCAGAACCACTTACAAGAGATTAAGAAGCACTTCGGACTGCCGGACATCGCGCCCTTGAGTAAAGAGACCTTCACCGAGTTTGTCGGTGCGGGTCGCGCAAGCCGTCTGCATTTGGCTGACTTTATTCACAAGTGCCTGTTCGAGCCGATGAAAGAGCGTGCCGAGACGCTGAGCGCCTCGCTTGCTTCGATGACAGAAGCGGACCGCAAGGCTGCCTTAGCGCAAATCGAAGAACTCAACAGTTTAACGTCCAATAAGATTTATTCGGACTATCTGAGTGCCGAAAAGAATCCGACGGTCCCCGATCGCGACGTTCCGGCCGATGACGGGCGTCCGCTTTTCCTTTCGATGCCGATTCTCGATCACTTAAAGCTCGTGACGGATTTGCGTAGCGGCTTTAGGACGACGTTGCAGCTAACGGGTTTGGATGCGGCCGATGTCCTAGAGATTCTTTGGGATACCCACGGGCTCTTTACGCACCTTGAGCGCATTAATCTTAAAGAATACAACGAAGGCGAAGTCTTTGACTTGGAGCGCATCGGCAAGATTCAGTACGACATTAACACCGCGCGCATCATGAGCCTGAAGGCAACGTTAAGCGAACTGATTTTGGAAAACGCCCACGATACGGCACGGAGCGACAAATTAACGCTCATTCTCGACAATCTGTCCGACTTAATTGACCTATACAGCATCACTCCGCTCGGTAGTGCTTTCGGCACAGACTCCACGGGTCACGTCGGCAACCGTGTCGGCATGGGGCTTGCCGTAATCGATACGCTTCCGGCTTCGGCCCAAAAGAAGTTACGCGCGAACACAAAACTCCTTCCGGTGGACGTCAAGCTTGAGGTGAGCGACACGTACAAGGACGTCTCGACCCCGAGTTTGCTTACGCGCCTTGTCCGTAAGATTCGAGGCAACCCGGCCATCGGCATGACGCGCAAGCGCGATTACACCATTGCCGAACGCTCGGTTGAAGTTAACTCGAAAAACGGCAACATCGCCACCTTGGGCGGGATGACGGGAGCGGCCGACAACAATCTTTTAGCCGACACCAAAAAGGCGACGAGTAAGAAGATTCCGGCCAAGTACCTGACAACCCCGGTTCTCAACGTCCTCAAGGTCCTCATCGGTCTTGTCCCTGCGTTTTGCACCTTCATGATGACGCAGAACTGGTGGTTCCTTGCATGCTTCGGCGCCTTTATTTGGCTCGGCATCACGGGCGTGCGCAACATCATTCAGATGATTATCGCTTCGGGCTCGTTCTTCGGAAGCCGCGTCAAGTGGTATCAGACGGTGCAATGGACGCGCTTGTGCGAGTCCCTGATGTACACGGGTTGGTCCGTCGTTCTCCTGGAAGGCATTATGCGTAATGCCGTCTTGGTGGGCCTATTTAACATCAAGGTCACCGAGCACCCGCTCCTTGTGTTTACCGTGATTGCCTTGGCAAACGGCACCTACATCAGCTCACATAACATTTTCCGCGGATTCCCGATGACAGCCGTCGTCGGAAACTTCTTCCGCAGTGTCCTGGCCATTCCCGTCGCTTTGGTTTACAACGCGGTTTTGGCGCTGATTCTGCCGTTCTTAACCTCGATGCCCGTAGCGGACGTCCTGATTTACTCCTCGGCTATTATCACGAAGCTGGCCTCCGATACGATTGCCCTCATGATTGAAGCGACGGCCGACCGCCGTAACTTCTACAGGTTGCGTCGCCTCGACTACGCTGCAAAATTCAAAGCCATCTTTGCGTGCTACGTGAAACTGGAAACACTCTTCCCGGAGCGCAACATGCTCGAAGTCTTTGCGGCTCCCGGCGAGTTCCGTCGCGTCACGCAGAAGGTCGGCGCCGTGCAGCGCGAAGAGCTTTTCGCTCATCTACTCGATTTGATGTACTTCTGGTTCTACAAGAGCACGAGCCACCAAGTCTTCAAGTCGCTCATTGCCAAGATGAGCCCGCAGGAGCGTCAGGTCTTAAGTGCCATCCATGAAGGGTTCTTTAAGAGTAACCCCGAAGAGGCCGAAGAGATTATCCAGAAGTTCCTCGGCTCGCATTCGACCAAGTGCTTGGAGTTTTATCGCGCCAACTTCAAGTCCTACTTTAAGTCCATGCAAAAGTTCTTCCCGGAACTAGCAACCGACTAGTGCTCTAAGACGCACCGAATAACAAGCGGGAGCCCGAAGGTTCCCGCTTGTTTTTTTCAGTTCAGCTCGGCTCTTAAGGCAATGTCTTAAGCCAGGCTATCAGAATCTCGGAAGACCGCTCGGCCGAACGCGCGACAAAGGTCGGATAGTCCTCGGGTGTTTTTCCGTCGGCCTCATCGGAAATCACGCGAATGACAGCATACGGAATGCGGTTGACAAAGGCCACCTGCGCCACGGCACACGATTCCATCTCAGAGGCGACGGCGCCGAACGTCTCGGCAATCCACCGCTCTTTGGCGGCAGACGCAACAAATTGGTCTCCCGTTGCCACAATCCCGAGCTTGTAAGAAACGCCTTGTTCCCGGCAAGTCGCTTCAAGCTCCCGAACCATCGCCGTATCGGCTTCAAAACGAATGCGATTAATGCCCGAGACCATCCCGATCGGATCTCCGACGGTCGAGGTATCCATATCGTGCTGCACACAGGTCGTGGCGATCACAACGTCGCCGATGTGTAGGTCCTTAGAAAGGCTCCCGGCAACGCCGGAAACAAAAAGGCGCGTCACGCCGTACCGTAAGACCATTGTCTGGGCACACATGGCAGCAAAGACCTTCCCGACGCCGCTTTTTGCCAATACAACCTCTTGCCCGGCTAGGCGTCCGCGGTAAAACGTAATACCGCTTACAACCTCGATGTGAGGCGATTGCATCGCCTCTTTCAGGTGGGCCACTTCAACGGCCATGGCCCCGATAATTCCGATCACGATTCAGACACCCCGAAGAAAAACGAATTAGAGCGGGAGCGGCTTTCCGTCAACCGAGAAAAGCGGCAAAGGAGCCAAGAATCGGATGTCGGGACGCTTTTGAGCATCGCCTTCGGCCAAAACCGCAAGACGCCCGCAAACAGTGCCGCCCGCTTCGTTGACAAGGGTCTCTAAGGCGTGAAGGGACTCGCCCGTGGAAATCACATCGTCGACGATGAGAATGCGCTTCCCGCGGATTTTTGCGACGTCTTCTTCCGGCAAGAATAGCTTTTGTTCTCCGGCCGTCGTAATCGAATGCACGACGGTTTGAAGGGCTTTACCCATGTATAGCTTCATGTGCTTACGGGCGACAAAGTAATGCTTGGCACCGCACTGTTTGGCCATCTCGTGGATTAAGGGAATGCTCTTAGCTTCCGCCGTGAGCATGTAATCGAACTGAGGGGCAAGTTTGAGTAACGCACTCGCACAGGAAACGGTCAACTCCGTATCCCCGAGCAAAATAAACGCCGCAATGGCCAGTTTGTCGGAAACAGGGAACAGCCGAAGGTCACGCTTTAAACCGGCAACTTCAATCGGATAGAACATAGTTAAGGCCCAAAAGACAAATTAGGAAACAAAGAAAAGGACGAAAAAAACCGTCCTTGCCAAGCCAGCGTAATTGTACCCTCAGGCACCGGGGTTTCCGAGCGATTTTCGGTAAGAAAAAAGCCTTCCGAATCAGTCGGAAGGCCTTCTGAAGAATTCTGGCAGGGGTAGTAGGATTCGAACCTACGGATGACGGATTCAGAATCCGCTGCCTTAACCGGACTTGGCTATACCCCAGTCCTTGGTGCGGTCGGAGAGACTCGAACTCTCATGACTCTCGCCACAGCCACCTCAAGGCTGCGCGTCTACCAATTTCGCCACGACCGCACACCGGATTTTTCGCTTCCCGACACGTTCTCTCCCGTCGGGAAGACGGCATTCTAGCGCGGAACCTGATTGGATTGCAAGTTGTTATCCTTCGTCGAATCCGTGCCGGTTGTCTGCTCCATCGTCATCGTGCCGAGAACGCCCGAAGCGTTCTGACGCACGCTCTTTTGGTACGCACCCGAACCCATCGTAATGGCTAAAGTGGCACAAAAGAAGATTGTTGCAGCAACGGCTGTCGAACGCGACAGGAAGTTAGCCGACCCGGAAGCGCCGAACACGGAACCGGAAGCACCCGATCCGAAAGCGGCACCCAAATCCGCACCCTTGCCGTGCTGTAACAAAACGAGAACGATGACGGCGACGGCAGAAATAATCTGCACGACAACCGCGATGCTCAAAATCATTTGCATGTTTATTTCCTATGGTGACTTACGCGGCAGCGCAAATCTTGTAAAAATCATCCGCCTTCAAAGCAGCACCGCCGATCAGGCCGCCGTCGATATCGGGCTGGCTGAAAAGTTCGGCTGCATTGGCAGGCTTGACGGAGCCACCGTACAGGATACGGAGTTCGGCAGCCACTTCGGGATCGGTCTTAGCGATAAAGGCGCGGATTGCGGCGTGCACTTCCTGAGCCTGAGCCGGAGTTGCGGTCTTACCCGTTCCGATTGCCCAAACCGGTTCGTAAGCGAGAACGCCCTGGAGCAGAGCCTTCACACCGACGGCATCCATCACGGCCTTGACCTGACGTTCGACCACTTCGATGGTCTTGCCGGCTTCACGTTCGGCAAGCGTCTCACCGATGCAAACGATCGGCTTTAAGCCCTTTTCAACGGCAGCCTTGGTCTTGGCGGCAACGCGCGCATCCGTATCACCGAAATACGTACGACGCTCGGAGTGTCCCGTCAGAACCCAACCGGCACCGATATCGACAAGCATGGAAGCGGCCGTCTCACCGGTGTAGGCACCGTGATCGTATTCGCTCACATCTTCGCCGCCGAAACCGACAACGGTTCCCTTGAACGCAGCGGCAAGCTGCGGAACGTAAATAGCCGGAGAGCAAACAACAACGTCGCACTTTAAGGAGCCGACGCGCGGCAAGAAAGACTCAATCCAAGCGGCGTTAGCGGCCGTAGATCCGTTCATTTTCCAGTTAGCTGCAACAAGCGGTTTACGAGACATTTTTATTATTTCCTTAAGAAGTTTTATCGGGAATTGTTGATTTTATAGAAGGGAGGCGTAAAAACAAACACCTCCCCTCCCTAAGATGGGATTTTATTCCTCGCGAATGTCGCTGTCAGCGCTCTCGGAAGCCTCGGGTTTTAAAAGCGCTTTCATCGAAAGGCGCACGCGACCCTTTTCATCGACACCGATGACCTTGACGCGCACGACCTGCCCTTCTTTGAGGTAGTCACTGACCTGATTGACGCGTTCGCGGGCAATCTGGCTGATGTGAAGCAGACCGTCCTTGCCGGGCAGGAGCGAAACAATCGCCCCGAAATCCAAAATGCGCTGCACGGTGCCTTCGTAGACCTGACCGACCTCGATTTCCGCCGTAATCTGCTCGATGCGCTTTTTGGCCGCAGCAATCTTCTCGACGTTGCTCGAGGCAAGCGTCACGGTGCCGTCGTCTTCGATGTTGATTTCGCATCCGGTTTCTTCCACAAGACCGCGAATCGTCGCGCCGCCCTTGCCGATTACATCACGAATCTTTTCGGGATTGATCTTGAAGGTCTCAAGGCGCGGGGCCCAATCCGACAGAGCCTTAGCACCGCCCCCGGCCATCTCGTGCATCTTGCCGAGGATGTGCATGCGACCCTCGTGGGCCTGAGCCAAGGCTGCCTGCATGATTTCGGTCGTAATGCCTTCAATCTTGATATCCATCTGAAGGGCGGTCACGCCGTTTTCCGTACCGGCAACCTTAAAGTCCATGTCGCCGAGGTGATCTTCATCACCGAGAATGTCGGTAAGAACGGCAAACTTATTTCCTTCCTTAATCAGCCCCATCGCCACACCGGCAACGTAGTCCTTCAAGGGGACACCGGCATCCAAAAGCGACAGGCACCCGCCGCAGACACTGGCCATGGAGCTCGAGCCGTTCGATTCGCAAATCTCACTGACGACGCGAATCGAATACGGGAATTCTTCCTCGGAGGGAATCACGGCCTTTAAGGCGCGCTTAGCCAGGCGTCCGTGACCGATTTCACGACGCTTGGGGCTGCCGACACGACCCGTTTCGCCCGTGGCAAACGGAGGCATGTTGTAGTGCAAAATAAAGCGTTCGCGGCTCTCGCCCATAATCGAGTCGACAATCTGTTCGTCTTGCTTGGTGCCGAGCGTTGTCAAAACGAGGGCCTGTGTTTCGCCGCGGGTAAACAGGGCCGAGCCGTGCGTGCGCGGCAACACACCCTGACGAATCTCGATGGGACGAACCGTACGGGTGTCACGTCCGTCGATACGGGGTTTGCCTTCCAAAATGTTCGAACGAACGATGTGTGCTTCCATCTCAAAGAGGATGCCGTTCACTTCGTTGATATCAGGCGCATCTGTGCCGGCAGCTTCCGCATCGGCATTAAGCGTCGTTTCCACGAGTTCATAGACTTCGCGCAGCTTTTCGTTACGCGCCTGCTTCTCGCGAATCGTATAGGCCTCGGCCAAACCGGCATCGGCAATCTCATGAATGCGGGCAATCAGGGCTTCGTTCTTCGCGGGCGGCTGCCAATCCCAAGCGGGCTTTCCGGCCTCGGTGACCAAGTCGTGAATGGCGTTAATGGCCACCTGCAACTGCTCATGACCGAAGGTGACGGCTCCGAGCATCGTTTCTTCGGAAAGACGATCGGCTTCGGATTCGACCATGAGGACAGCGCGTTCCGTTCCGGCAACAACCAAATCGAGCTTGCTCTCGGGCATTTGGCTGACTTTGGGGTTGCAAACAAATTCGCCGTTGATGTAACCGACGCGGCACGCTCCGATCGGCCCCTTAAAAGGGATGCCCGAAATCATCAACGCAGCCGAAGCACCGATCATCGAGGGGATGTCCGGGTCGACTTCCGGGTCAACGGAGACAACGTGAATGATGACCTGGACTTCATTGAAAAATCCGTCGGGGAAAAGCGGACGAATCGGACGATCGATGAGGCGACTTGTGAGGGTTTCTTTTTCGCTCGGGCGGCCCTCACGCTTGAAGAATCCGCCGGGGAACTTACCGGCTGCATAGGTCTTTTCGATGTAATCGACCGTAAGCGGGAAAAAGTCCTGTCCGGGTTTGGTTTCTTTCTTCGCAACGACCGTTGCCAGGACAACCGTATCGTCCATCTGGCAGATGACGGCGCCCGTAGCCTGGCGAGCAATTTCGCCCGTTGTGAGCGTCACGTCGTGATCGCCGAATCGGAACGATTTGGAGACTTTGTTAAACATGGTCATAGAGATCTATTCCTTTAGATTGATCTATAACCCGCGTCCGACGTGTTCCGAAGCGACTTTCCTTCATTGACGGCACGCTGCGGCATCGAAATTCTCAACCAAGAAAACACCGAAGTCGCAACGCGCGAAACCATCCGGAAAACCCTGCTCTTTAACTCCGGCGAACACGGGTAAAACAGCAAACAAATACTATCGCGGCCGCTTTAAAAAGAGCGGCCGCAAAAGGTGAAATTACTTACGAAGCTTCAGCTCATCGATGAGCTTGCGATAAGCCGGCAAATCCGTACGCTTGAGGTAATCCAAAAGCTTACGACGGCGGCTGACCATCTTTAAAAGGCCGCGACGGGAATGATGATCCTTGACGTGTTCCTTGAAGTGGTCGGTAAGACCGTTAATGCGGGCCGTGAGCAACGCAACCTGGACTTCGGGAGAACCCGTATCGGCCGGTGTGCGCTGGAACTTGGCGACAATCTGACTCTTCTCAACTGTTGACATACTGTACCCTTAGAAAAAAGAGGTTGAAACAAGCGACACAGGTGTCTTCCCGCCCGTGTCGTGAATTAAGGGGCGTATTCTAGAGAAAAACCAAAAGAAATCAAGATTCGGACAGACAAAGTCGTTACAGTCGAGCCGCTCGGAACGCCGCCATGGAAACAAGCACGCCCGCTAAAAGAAGACTTAAGCCCGCGACCATCGTCAACGTCGGCCACTCGCCGCGCCAGATATGCGCAAAGATGACGGCAAAAATCGTTTCAAAAACAATCATTTGTCCGGCAAGTGCCGTCGGAAGACGTTGGCTCATCGCATTCCAAAAGGCAATACCCATCCACGAGCTAACAAGACCCGACCCCGCAGCCACAAAAATAAACCACAGCGGTCTCGCTCCGAGAAAGTCTGTCTGCGTCGGGTCGAGGGCCCAGTAAACAAGGTAGAGCAACAGAGCAAACGGCATCGTCACCAAGCCTTGGGCCGTCGACCACGTTCTCGGGGAGCGTTTCGGGTGATTCATAAGCCAATCGGCGTTACGAATCGGATACCAGGTCCAAAGGGACAAGGCCGCTAAGCCGAAGGCGCATCCGATCCAAAACCGCACACTGTCGCCGCTGTTGGCGCGCGTCACGACATCAAGTTCCCCGCTGTTGGCCAGGGTAAATCCGACGACCACGAGAATGAGCCCGGGCGCCAGTTTTTTCCACGGTAGCGCCCGGTGCCGTTTTCTGTCACGCCAATTGGCGATAACCGCCACGGAAACCGGAATCACGGCCATGCACATACCGGCAAGCGGTGCCCCGGCGTACTGAATGCAGCTGGCAAGCGTCCAGTAATAAACGATATTTCCGATAACGCCGAGTTTCGTGACATACCACCAATCCGAGGCGCTGTAACACGCGAGTTCATGCCTTTCAAGCCAAATGAGCGGAACGGCTACAAGGCCGAAACTTACGAAGCGCCCGGCCGTGATGTAAATCGGGTCGTAATCGGGAAGCGCAAGTGGCACCAGATACACCAGTCCCCAAAGTACGCAAGCAAACACACCGCACGAAAAACCGACGGCTAAATTTCGATCTCGAGAATCGAGCATTACTCAAAATCCTTTGTCCGACGTAAGCGTTTGATTTCCGAGCGTACGGCCTTGTCTTTTAGGCGGCGCGCCACGGAGGCTCGGGTCGGACGCGTCGCAATGCGACGAACCACGGGACGCATCGCATGTGCAATCATTTTTTTCAGCCTCTCAAAGGCCGCCTTGCGATTGGCTTCCTGCGTACGAAATTCCTGAGCTTTGACAAACAAAATCCCGGCATCGGTCACGTTTCGCGCAAAAAGCGCTCGAATCCGTAACCGTGCCTGTTCCGAAAGATTCAAATCCGACAAATCAATTTGTGCGAAAACAGCGGTACTGACCTTGTTGACATTTTGACCGCCCGCTCCGGAACTGCGAACGGCGTTCCAGCGAATTTTTCGAGTCAGTTCTTCGGTTTTGTCCATACCTTCCGAAATGAAAAAATCCCGTAATCCTTGAAATCTCGCTCGTCTTAAGCGGCGCCATTATAATGGTTCCACACAACGCCCTCGGCGCTCTCTTTCTTACTGATTTTAAATAAGTTTTAATTTCGGCAAGACGTTTTTCGGAGAATTATCATGAAGGCACTCGGCAAAATTCTCATCGGCGTCCCCGTCATTGCTCTCGGCACGTATGCGGTTGTCGGTTTCTGGGGAGTCCCCTATTTGGCCCAACGCGCACTGGAAAATGCCGTCAAAGAAACCAACCCGAAGGCAACGGTTTCGGTGCAATCCTTTTCTTTTAATCCCTTTACGTTTGCCACCGACATTCACGGCGTCAAGATTTGCAATGCCATGGTTCAGGGGACCGAAACCGACCTAACCATCGAACGCCTGACGACCGGGGTTTCCTCTCTTGATGTATTTAAGCGCCATGTGGTCGTTTCTCAAATCGTCATCGATGCCCCGGCATTAAGCGCTCAGAAAAATTTAAAACGTTCGGGAACCGCTGCCGGGAGGATTCAAAAAGAAGTCGCTAAGAGTCCTGCAGAAAAGCCTTCGCAGGAATGGACTTGGTCGGTTGCCGGCGTTCGGGTTCAAAACGGCTCCGTGCGCTTTACCGATACGGGACTTAAAAAGCCGGCCTCCGTGCTCGTTGACGCCGTTCAAGTCAACGTCGGAACTCTCACAAGCGCCATGGGGAAAACGCCGTTTACCGTCAACGCCCGTCCTTTGGGAGGAACTTTAAAGGCTACCGGTAGCTTTACCGGCAAAGATCAAAAAGTTACTCTGACGCTGAACGCCGCCGACGTGAACCTGGCGACGCTTTCGCCGTGGACGGAAGATGCGACACAAACACGTCTGAAAAAAGGTCTTTTCTCGATTAACGGAACTGCCCAAACCGATAAGGGACGCGTCTCGGCTCAGGCCGATGCCTCTGTCGCCCCCCTGGCTGCCGAGAAAAACGGAATCCCCGTCCTTTCGGCTGCCACCATTCGTGCCGACACCGTCAAACTGATTGCTCTCGAGCCTTTGAGCTTTTCCATCCGCAGCATCAAAGCCGATTTAGGCATCCAAAAGGCAACGGGCATTGACGAAAATGTCACGAATCTTGTCGGCGACATCGTTGCGGCTTTCGGTCACGCTAAGACCGCCAAACGCATCAAGTCCGTGCAAAAGCTCGACAAAGTCAGCGTGAGCAACATCACGTACAAAAACGGCAAACTGCACTCAACGAGTAGCGGCTTTCGTTTCCTAGAAAGTCTCAATGCCATTTGGACCACGCGGTAAGCCTCGCACCGGCGACCAAAAGGCGAACAGCGTCCGACCGCCAGACTCTTGAATCGGGCGGCGCGAGGCCGTTAGGCGCCTCCCGTTAAGTTAAGCACCCCGGTAAGGTCGTGCTCGGTGCTCCCTGTCAGGCGCACCCGGACAAGGTCGCCCGGATAAAGGGGCTTGTCCGAATCGATATAAATCAGGCCGTCGATATCGGGCGCCTCGTAGCGGCTTCGCCCGACGGCGCGACCCTTTCCGTTGTTGCCCGAATCGATTAAAACGGTCTCAACGTGTCCGACGCGTCTTTTGAGGTTGTCGGCGGAAATTTCCGACTGCACCTGCATAAAGCGCCGACGCCGCTCCTCTTTGACGTCCTCTGGAACCGGGTCAGGCAGTGCATTGGCCTTGGCTCCCTGCACGGGGCTATAAGAAAAGCATCCGACGCGGTCCAAACGTGCTTCGCGTAAAAAATCCAAGAGGTACTCGAACTCTTCTTCCGTTTCCCCGGGAAATCCCACAATAAAGGTCGAACGGATAGCCACATCCGGGCAGACGGCTCGCCAAGCGCGAATCCTATCGAGATTGCGCTCGGCACTTGCCGGCCGCTTCATGGCTTTAAGAATTCGGGGATGCGCATGCTGAAACGGCACATCGAGGTACGGAAGGATTTTTCCTTCTGCCATCAAAGGCAAGACCGCATCGACACTCGGGTACGGGTACACGTAGTGAAAGCGGACCCAGCAATCTAAGCGCGACAACTCCTCGGCCAATTCCAAAAAGCGCGTTTTCACAGGGCGCGTTCCAACAAACCCCGTTTTGTAATGCACGTCCAAGCCGTAGGCGGCTGTATCTTGGCTGATGACAAGAAGCTCGCGCACGCCCGAGTCCACTAAGTTTTCGGCTTCCCGCATCACGTCTCCGATCGGACGGCTCACCAGGGGACCGCGCAAATCCGGAATGATGCAGAACGTGCACTTGTGCGAACAGCCTTCGCTGATTTTCAAATACGCATAGTGCGAGGGCGTAAGCTTAATTCCCGCCGGAGTGTCCAAGCTCTCGTTGCGCTGTAACTTCGCCGGCAGGGCCTTGCGAATCAAATCCATCGCCCGATCGACCTGATCGGGGCCGACGACACCGATCAAGTCCGGAAAACGCTCGGCAAGCCAATTGCCCCCGTCGACGGCTTTCTTCCCGCCCAAACACCCGATCACAAGGACTCGACCGTTTTCTTTCATCGCCTCGGCGATGGCATCTAAACTCTCGGCAACAGCCGCATCGATAAAAGCACAGGTATTGACCACAACCAGGTCGGCCGAGGCATAGTCCGAGGCCACCTCATAGCCTTCCACGCGCAGGCGCGTCACTAACTTTTCCGTATCCACAAGCGCTTTGGGGCAACCGAGACTGACAAATCCGACACTCGGAACTTTCTTGCTACTGACTCTCACGCTTTCTTGTCCTCAATCCAGATTAATGCCGCATGCCGACCGCTCTTGGCCCCGTCCCGACGGAAACTGAAAAAGCGTTTCGGATCGGCAACGGTCGAAAGACCGCAATCCTGCACATCGGTCACGCCCACGCTCTTTAAGGCGTGACGCGCATAGGTCGCAAGGCTCAGGCAGTATTTTCCCTCGCCGATAAAACGAATTCCGTCCGTGACATCGGGGTACCGTAAGCGATAGGCGGCTAAAACATCTTCTCCGCATTCAAAATCATCAAACCCGATACGCGGTCCGAGCCATGCAACAAGCTCGGCGTTTTCGTTGCCGAGGCGTTCCTTTAAGCGCAAAACCCCCGCCTCAATCACGCCGAGACTTAAGCCCTTCCAACCGGCATGAATCGCCGCCACGCCGCGAGCGTGCTTTTCGGCCACAAGAACCGGCAAGCAGTCGGCCACCTGGGCCACACACACAACGCCCGGCGTCAAACTCGTCTGGGCATCGGCCTCAAGCGTATCGTCCGTCACGGTTTCGGCATCGACCGTGCGAATGCCGTGAACCTGCTTCATCCAACGGGGCGGCGTCGGAACCATTTGCGCCAGGATAGAGCGATTCATGCGCACACACGAGGGGTTGTCCCCGACGTACGCACCGACGTTCATTCCCATAATCCCGTCGGGTCCTCCCCAAGGGCCGGAAGACACGCCCCCGGTACGTTCCGTAAAAAGGGCTCCGACACCCTGAGCGAGTGTCGGTCGAATCACTTCAATCTCATTTTTATAAAAAGCCATAAGTAGTTCCTTCGGAAGCGCGATTTTAATCGTAGACGTGTACCGGCTCATCGGTCGGGCCGAAGCCGAGCGAATCCATCAGAGCACGCATATCTTCGGGGGGCTCGGTAAACCACTCCACAAGACGCCCCGTTTGCGGATGCACTAAGCGCAAACGCGATGCGTGCAACGCTTGGCGGTGAAACTGCGCGGCAAGACCGGCCTCATCGGGAAGCTTCGAGGCATTCGTACGGTACAAGGGGTCGCCCAAAAGCGGCAGACCGACGCTGGTGAGGTGAACGCGAATCTGGTGCGTGCGTCCCGTATCCAAGCGACAAGCCACCCAACTGACGGCACGAGAGGCTATGTAGGTCGTTTGCACCAACCGAACATGGGTTTTAGCCGGTTTGGCAGCAATTCCGTTACAAGCAAACTTAATCGGGTTGCGCGGGTCGCGACCGATGGGAGAATCGATAAATCCCATGGGAGGGGCCATCCCGAGCACCAACGCCCAGTATTCGCGACAAACACTCCTATCTTGCAGTTGGCGAACCAAATCGGTTTGAGCCGCCTGCGTGCGCGCGACGACCATAAGACCGGATGTTTCCCGATCAAGCCGGTGGACAATACCGGCCCGTGGCACACGCGTCAGTTCCGGATACCGATACAAAAGTCCGTTTAAAAGCGTCCCGGACCAGTGACCGGCTGCCGGATGCACAACAAGACCGGCGGGCTTATCGACCACGATAAGGGTCGCATCTTCATACACCACGCGAAACGCAACATCGCTTTCGGGTCGGTACGCTAAATCTTCGGGCGCCGTCTGCGGCGTAACGTCAATCGCATCGCCCCCGGCAACCTTGGCACGTACATCTGTCAAAATCTCCCCGTTCACCGAAACGGCGCCGAGCCGAATCCACTCTTGGATGCGAGCGCGGCTCACATCGTTCATTAAAGAGGCCAAAACCTTATCGAGCCGATCGGCCGCCTGCGACCAATCCAAGCGGAAATGCCGAACCGTTTCGGACGCATTTGCCGCACAGAAGTCCCGACCTTGCGGCATTTCCTCTATATAATCGTCGCAATCTTTTTCTATCGTGTTTGCCATGAATTCAAAACTCAAGTTTTCCATGCGCGCCGCCGGATGCATTCTCTCGTTGGCTCTTTTAGCCGGATTGTCCGGATGCAGCTGGTTTCAGTCCCTTGAAATCGATCCGACGCGTGACTGGACCGCACAGAAACTTTACTCCGAGGCGCGCGATGCGATGAACGAATCCAATTGGTCGCTCGCAAAAGATTACTATACCAAGTTAGAAGCCCGGTATCCGTTCGGCACCTACGCGCAACAAGCCCAAATCGAGCTCGCGTACGTGTATTTCAAGGACGATGATGCTCCCTCAGCCATTCAGCAACTCGATCGATTCCTGCGCGCTTACCCGAATCACCCCAACAGCGACTATGCCCTGTATCTGAAAGGTCTTGCGACACTCAATGAGCGCGAGGGCCTTATTAGTTCCATGATTCGCCAGGACATTTCCGAGCGTGATGCTCAGGCTGCGCGCGATGCCTTCGATGTCTTTAAAGAACTCGTCGGCCGGTATCCCGATTCGCGCTACGCCCCGCAGGCCACGCGCAAAATGCATGAACTGGTTTTGGCCCAAGCCCGTCACCAACTCAATACGGCTCGTTTTTACTTTGAACGAAAGGCCTACATCGCAGCCTTAAACCGAGCCAAAGTCGTTTTACGCGATTTCCAATTAACGAGTGTGAGCGACGATGCCATGGAGTTAATGGCGCAGTGCTATCACGAACTCAAGCTTTTTGATTTAGAAAAAGACATGCGACGCGTTATCGAACTCAACAAAGGTCGCAAACGCGCCGATATGCTCCGTTAGGTCGAACAGGCGGGAGGATTTCAGAGTCCTCCTTTTTTTTGCGCTCAACCGTCTTAAAATTTTAGGTTGTTCTCGTCTACCGGCCCCTTCATCATGTCCGACAACAAGCGCCTTTTCCATCTTTTCTGCGGTCCCGTACTCTTTGCTCTTTGCCTCGGACTTATTCCTGATTCGACTCTTGCTCTTCCCACACGCACGGCCGTCGGAACAATGCTTTGGATGGGATGGTGGTGGGTCAGTATGCCGGTTAACCCGGCTGTGACAGCACTCTTGCCGATTGTCGTCAATGCGCTTTTTACTCTTGTGCCGATGAGCTCGATCACGAGTCTGTATTTCTCGGATATCGTCGTCTTGCTTTTAGGGGCGAGCATGATTTCGGCTACCTGGGAAATCACGGGCTTAGATAAACGTCTTGCCGTGCGTTCTTTGATGCTCCTCGGTCCGTCCGTGAAAACCCACATCGCCGTTTGGTTCCTGGTTTCGGTCGTTCTTTCGAGTGTCCTTCCCAATGCCGTCGTCTGCGCCCTGCTCGTGCCGATTTGCGCCGCCATGATTCGATTTCTCTCGCAGGGACACAGAGCCGACTTCAAGCCGCTCCTGTCGTTACTGTTCATCGGCATTGCTTGGGGATGCGGACTCGGAGGACTCGGTACGCCGCTCGGGGGCGCGATGAACCTTGTGGCCGTCAGCTACATCGAACAGATTACCGGGCACGAATACTTTTACATGGATTGGGTGGTCAAAATGATGCCGATGATGCTCGTTTTGGTCGCCGCCACGTTGGTTTTCCTCCTTGTTCTCGAGCCGAAAAACCTCTCTTTAGCCAAAACCCGTGAATTCGTTCGCGATGAGGCAAAGAAACTGCCGCCCTTATCGCGCGATGAGATTTACGGACTTATCTTGTTTATCACGCCGCTTGTGCTCTCATTTGCTCGGGAACTTTATGCCGACCTGTGTCCGGGATTAAAGCCGGCACAACTTTTTCTCATTTGCGGACTGATTTGTTTTGTGCTGACCGGGAAAAACGGCAAACCCTTTGCCTCTTGGGAGCAGGTCTGCCCGAAGATTGAGTGGCAATTGCTGCTCCTTTTTGCCGGCGGCCTGGCACTCGGGCTCCTTTTGACTGAAACGGGCGCAACAAAAGCCGTTGCCGGGGCTATCGCAGCTCTTCACTTAGGAAGCGGCATTGCCCTACTTCTTGTCATCATTGCCGTGACGATGATTTTCGTTGAGGTCGCCAGTAACACGGCCGCCGCCGCGATTGCCGTTCCCATGGTCATCAGCTTGGCGCACGAACTCGGCGAAGACCCGATCTCTTACGTTTACATCACGGCCGCCGCTTTCAATACCGGCTTTATGTTCCCGACATCGATTCGAGCCATTCCGATTGCGTACGGCTTAAATCCGATGTACCTATTTTTGTCCGGAGCCGTCATGACGGTCATTACCGTGATTTTGATTGCCGTAACCGGACGCTTTCTGTTCTTTTAACGCTCAGTAGGCTTACTCGGGATTTAAGTACTCGGTTTCAAGCACGTTTTTACGCAGTCGCATGAGATTGATGCGGCACGCTAAAAGCACTTCCGCTTCGCCCTCTTCCGCCCCTTTAAGTTGCGAGCGAAAAGCACATTCGTTTTTCAGATACAGATTAAAGAGGCGATTGGCTTCCTGAATGTCCTTGGCCGTCTGGCGCTTCTTATTAGCCCTGTCGAACATACGCGCCTTCGCGAGCACGAGCTCCAAGACGCTGTTGTACTGAGACTGAACTTGCTTGGCTTCCAGAGTCAAACACTCGCGTTTTTGTTCCTTTTTCGTCATGTTTTTGTAGCACTCGCCGACCTCATCGAGAGCAAACGCCTGGGTGCTCACCAGAGCCAAACACGAAAAAACAATCCAGAAAAACTGACGCATGTCGACTGTCCTTAAAAAAAGCGACTTCAAACGCGTTGCATTGTACAAGCGCAAACGCCGGTGCGGTTTAATCCGGCACGCATCCCCCCTATAATGAGCGGTATCGGTTTTGTTTAATCGAGGGATGGTTATGGCCTGTTCCAGACGAGCATTGCTCGGCACGCTTTCGCTTCTTTTTCTTTCCGGTTGCGGATTTCATTTGCGCGGGAGTTTTACGCTCCCGTTTAAGACGCTGTATTTGGACATGGACAGCAATTCCAAGTTCACGGCAACGCTCGCCCGTATGCTTCGCGCCGGCAGTAACGTGACGCTCGTCGATAGTGCCGAAAAGGCTGAAGCTGTCCTACGCATTATGCAAAACACGTCAAGTCGCGACATCCTTTCCTACAGCACCTCGGGCCGAGCCCGTGAATTTGAACTTAAGATAGTCCTCACGTTTACCGTGACGGCACCTGACGGTCACGTCTTTCTCGCGCCGACGACCATCAGTGTCTCGCGCGACATCACCTACGATGACAACGAATATCTGAGCCGTGACTCGGAAGAAGCGATGATTAAAAACGAGATGCAAAACGACATCATCGAACAGATGATTCGCCGCATCGAGCGGTCGGCACCGGCGCGATAACTGAAAGCGGTTGCGTTATGCGTGCAGGCGACATTTCTTCTCGGTTACAAGGAAACAGCATTGCGCCCCTGTGGTTCATTACGGGCGAAGAGCCGCTTGTCATGATTGAGGCGGCCGAAGCCGTTCGCGCCAAAGCCAAAGAGTTGGGCTTTGAGGAGCGCGAGGTCATGAATGCCTCGGCCCTGTGGGACTGGTCGCTTTTAGAAGCGTCGTGCCGAGAGGTCGGTCTATTTTCCCCGAAGAAAGTCATCGATTTGCGCCTGGCCAGTTTCCGTCCGGGCATCAAGGGTGCCAAAGCCCTTTCGGACCTATCCGAGATGCCCTTAGATAACGTCGTAGTCATCGTGTCGATGCCCTACGACTGGTCGGTCAAAAAACTCGCTTGGTTTAAAAAACTCGCTGTCGCCGCGCAATTTGTCGAGTGTGCTCCGATTACGGCACGCGAACTCCCGAGTTGGATCAAGGAGCGCTTTTCACGCCAAGGGCAATCCGTCGACAATCAGGCCGTCACCCTCCTTTGCGAGCGCTGTGAAGGAAATCTTCTCGCTGCCAAACAAGAACTCTTAAAACTTTCGTATCAGTACCCGGTCGGAACCCGCATCAGTGCGGAGATGATTCGAGAATCGGTAAGCGATGTTTCACGCTTTGACAGCGAAGCACTGGCCGAGGCACTCTTAACGGGCAATGCCGCCAAGGCCGTCAAAATCATCGACTCCTTAAAAGCCGAAGGCGAAAGTATCCCGAATGTTTTATGGATGCTGGCCGATGAAATTCGCGGAGCAGCACGCGTCAATGCCATGGTGCAAAAGGGCCTGGCGCCCGATGCGGCCATGCGCTCTGCCGGCATTTTCGGTCCGGCTAAAACGCGGCGCGTTCGCACTCTGGCCTTACGCTGCTCGGAAAAGAAACTTCAGGCCGCCGTCATGCTTTTGTCCGACATCGATAAAATCGGTAAAGGGCTGACCGTTGCCAAGCGTGATGCCGACCCGTGGCTGGAACTTGCCAGCCTTGCGGCCTTCCTGCGTCGCTAACAATCAGGAGACCCCTATGTCACAAAACTCTGCCATGCGCGACCTCGTGCGCACCATGGGCCAAGCGGCCAAACAAGCGTCGCTGCAAATCGGAGCGAGCAGCACCGAGGTGCGCAACAAAGCCTTACGACTTCTGGCCGACAAAATTCGTACCCGCAAAGAAGCCATTTTCAAGGCCAACGAACTCGATTTAAATAAGGCTGCCGAGCATGACTATCCGACCGCCTTTATCGACCGCCTCCGCCTGACACCGGCAATTGTCGAAACCATGGCCCTCGGGTGTGAACAAATTGCCGACCTTCCCGATCCGATCGGACAAGTGACCGAAAAGCATCACCGGCCGAGCGGCATCGATGTAGCCCGCATGCGTGTGCCCCTCGGTGTGATTGCGATTATTTTCGAATCGCGTCCCAACGTGACAATCGATGCCTCGGCACTGACGATTAAGTCGGGCAATGCAGCAATTTTGCGCGGCGGCAAAGAAGCACTTGAAAGTAACCGCATGCTCGGAGCTCTTGTGCAAGAAGCGCTTGACGAGGCAGGGCTCCCGCAAAACGCCGTGCAAGTTGTCGGAACTCCCGACCGCGATTTTGTCGGGGAATTGATTACCTCCCCCGAATATATCGACGTTCTCATTCCTCGAGGCGGAAAAAAACTCATTTCGCGCCTGGAAAAAGAATCGCGCATTCCGATGATCAAACACTTAGACGGCATCTGCCACACGTATGTAGACAAGGATGCGAACCTGGCGATGGCCGTGAGCGTTACGGATAACGCCAAAACGCAGCGCTATGCCCCCTGCAATGCCACCGAAACGCTTTTGGTGCACGAGGCCGTCGCCGAAGCGTTCCTGCCGCAAATCGGAAAGATTTTTGCCGACAAGGGCGTTCAGATGCGGGGCACGGAGGCCATTCGGAATATTTTGGCAAAAGCCGATCTTCCGAGTATTCCTGCTACGGACCAAGACTGGGATACCGAGTACAACGCGCCGATTATTTCGATTGCAACGGTCAAGTCCCTGACTGAGGCAATCGACTTTATCAATCGCCACGGCTCCAAGCACACCGATGCCATCATTACGGACAATCCCGAAAGCGCGGCACGCTTTTTGCGAGAGGTCGACTCCGGTAGCGTCATGCACAATTGCTCGACACGCCTGGCCGACGGCTTTGTCTACGGCCTAGGGGCGGAAATCGGCATCAGCAACGGAAAACTTCATGCGCGCGGACCGGTCGGTCTTGAGGGACTCACGTCGTTAAAATTCGTCGTTTACGGTCACGGAGAAGGCAGACACTGATGGCGCTCATTCGTTCTTACTATGCACTGTGCCCGCTCGGGCTCGAATCGATTTTGGAAAACGAGTTGCGTGAGGCCGGTGCGCAAAGCACCAAAACCTCCCGCTCGGGCGTGTGCTTTCGCGCCGACGAAATCACGGCAATGCGTGCGTGCGTGACAAGCCGCATTGCCAACCGCATCCTTCTTAGCCTCGGCGATACGGATTACTACGACGAAGAAGATATTTATAACTTTGCCTGCCGAACCAAGTGGGAGCATTACTTTGACCCCGATGCGACGTTTCGCATCGATGTGACGGCACACCGCTCGCCCTTAAATTCGCTCGACTTTACGCTGCTACGCATTAAGGACGGAATCTGCGACCGATTCAACCACTTTATGCAAACGCGTCCGAGCATCGACCGCGTTCACCCCGATGTGCGCATCTTTGCCCATGTCGATTCGGATCGCTGTACGTTTTATTTGGATTTGTGCGGCGAGTCGCTTTTCAAACGCGGCTGGCGACGCGACAAGGGAGAGGCTCCCTTAAAGGAAAACCTTGCTGCCGGCCTTTTGGCCTTAAGCGGCTGGACACCCGAGATGCCGCTAGCCGATATCTTTTGCGGCTCGGGCACGATTGCCATCGAAGCAGGACAAATTGCCACGCATACGGCCCCGGGGCTGAATCGTCACTTTCTTTTTGAAAAGTTCAAAGGCTTTGACCGGGATATGCTCGAAGAAGTCAAAGACGATGCACGGGCGCAAGTCAATCCCTACGTCGACGTCTCGATTCAAGCGTCCGACATCAGTTCCATCGTCGTTTCCAAAGCGCGGGACAATGCCGCTCGCGCAGGTCTTAGTGCACTGCTTGAATCGGGGAAACTGACCTTTGAAGTGGCCGATGCGCGAGTTGCCTCCCCGAAAAAACCCGAAGGGCTTGTGGTGAGCAACCCTCCGTACGGCGAACAGTCCAATCCGAAGTCCGCCTCCGTGGCCTCGATGATGAAGGATGTTTCCGACAACCTTAAGCGCCATTGGGCCGGCCACACGGCATGGCTTTTAACGAGCGACCGGCAACTGCCGCGCCAGATGCGCCTGTCGGAAGCGCGCAAAATCCCGCTTTTTAACGGACCGCTCGAGTGTCGCTTCTTTCGCTTCGATCTTGTGAGCGGCCGTTTTCGCCGAGAGGGCTCCTCAAGCAGCAGCCTTGCCGGGGATGTCTCCGACGCCGTTTAGAATCACCGATGGACGGTACGAGAACTGTCGAACAAGGTCCAAAGTACTGATACCGCTTAAAACCAAAGCCGTCATCATGCCGCCCTCCAGACCCGCGATGATGTCCGTATCCATTCTGTCACCGATTAAAGCGGCCTGTGCAGAGTGCACTTCCAGTAGGTGCAGGCCCGTGCGCAACATCAGCGCATTGGGTTTTCCGACGTAGTAGGCGGTCTTACCCGTGGCAATCTCGATAGGAGCCATCAGCGCACGGCACGCCGGTGCAATGCCGGTTTCCGTCGGACAGGTGTTGTCGGGGTTGGTTCCGACCAAGCGTGCTCCGCGACGCACGAAATCGATGGCCTTGGTAATCATCGTGTAGTTATACATGTCGGTCTCGCCGACGACAACGTATTGGGGATCGACGTCGTTCATCGTAATGCCGACGTCATAGAGCGCTTTAACCAAGCCGGGCGCTCCGAGCACGTAAGCACTGCATCCCGGGCTTTGTTCCTTTAAAAACTTAGCCATTGCAAGAGCGCTGGTGTAAAAGTGCTCTTCCCCGATTTCCAGCCCCATGCGGGCGAGTTTTTGCTGCAGTTCTTTGGGGCTTTTTTCGCTGGAGTTTGTCAGGAAAAGGAAGCGCTTATTTTCTCGGCGTAACCAGGCGACAAATTCCTTAACTCCGGGCAAAAGAACGTTGCCGTGATAAATCACGCCGTCCATATCACACAAATATCCGTCTTTCGCACGTAAAAGAGCTAATTGCTGAGGATCTAAAAGTTTTGTCATTGTCGTCCCCTGAAAAAATTTTCAAAACCGCGCATTGTAGTCGTTTCGCTCAACACAAGAAGCGAAGGCAATGTGAGAAAATAGCAGAAAATTGCAACTTTGTTTTTTAAAATCAGTCGGGCGTTATTTTGATATATAGACCACCTTATTGCAGTAACCACTTGAACTAAGCAGTAAGGAGAGTCTCTTTGCGTTGTCGCAAAAATTCGCAATATTTCGCCTTCTTTTCTTCGCATTCTCCCTATAGTTTTCGTAGCAACTGAAACCTTTTGTTTCATTTGCACCGTCTGTTTTCAGTCGCTGTACCGAAAACGGATGCTCACAGTAAAGGGAGAAGAAAATGGCAGTAAAAAAATCCGCATGGACAAGTTTGCCCGTGCAAATGATGGTCGGCCTTGTGCTCGGCGTCGTCGTCGGAATGTTTATTAGTTCCGACTTTGCGACAACGTATTTGAAACCTTTGGGCGACTTATTCATTCGACTCATTCGTATGGTGGTTGTGCCCTTGGTCTTTGCGACGCTCGTGGCCGGTGCCGCCGGTATCTCGGACATTTCCAAACTCGGACGAGTGGCGATTAAAACCTTGATTCTGTTTATGGTGACATCAGCCGTATCCGTGATTTTCGGCTTGGCCATCGCCAACATGATCGATCCGGGCGTCGGCCTGACACTTTCGACCGAAGGCTTGAAGGCTGCACAAGTGAAGGCTCCGAGCTTTATCTCGACCTTACTGAACATCGTCCCGATTAATCCGATGGAGTCGTTTGCCAAAGGCTCGATTCTTCAGATTATCTTCTTTGCCATCATGTTCGGCTTCTGTCTGAACTGGCTCGGCGAGAAGGGACGTGCCGTTACGAACTTCTTTGATACGGTCGGCAACGTCATGATTCGCATGACCAACGTCGTGATGTACTACGCTCCGATCGGCGTGTTCGCCTTGATTGCGGTTGTCGTCAGCCAGCACGGGCTCTCTGTTTTGCTACCGCTCGGCAAACTCATCCTCGCGTCCTTTGTCGCGACCACGTTACTCATCCTCGTGATTTACGTCCCGTGGGTGAAGTTCTTAATTAAGTTGCCGCTTGTCACCTACTTTAAGGGCATCTTCGAGCCCTGGCTCATTGCCTTTACGACATGCTCGTCGGCTGCCGCTATGGCTGCCAACCTCGTGGCTTCCCGCCGCCTCGGGGCTTCCAAAGCGATTGCCTCGTTTGCCGTGCCTCTCGGTAACACGATTAACATGAACGGTACGGCCGTTTACATGGGCGTGACCGCTGTCTTTGCCGCGCAGATTTACGGCATCGACTTGTCCTTTAGCGACCAAGTCATCGTCGTTTTGACGGGCGTTTTAGCCGCCATCGGTACGGCCGGTGTTCCCGGTGCGGGCTTGATTATGTCGACCCTGGTCTTTACGCAAATCGGTCTGCCGCTGGAAGTCATCGGTCTAATTGCCGGCGTCGATCGTATTCTCGATATGATCCGTACGTCGATTAACGTTGTGGGCGACTCCACAACCGCTTTGATGGTCAGCCGCATGGAAGGCGAACTCGGAACGGAACCTTTCGTGGACGGAGAAGATGCTCCGACCGAACCGACCAAGCTCTAATCGGTTTTGCCTGATACCGAAAGCCCGAGTCCGTGCGATTCGGGCTTTTTCGTATTCGAATAAGACGATGAACGGGCTTTTGAATCTGCCGAAGTGTTTTGCCAAAAAGTGCGCTTACGTGTAAGATTCAGGCTCTTCGAAAAGAGGTCCCCATCGTCTAGTGGCCTAGGACATGACCCTCTCACGGTTAGAACCGGGGTTCGAGTCCCCGTGGGGACGCCAAGACAATCTTCGGAAAGCAGTTTCCGGAGGTTTTTTGTTTTCAGGACCTCTTCTTGGTCCCGCTCTCCTCGGCAATCGGAATGATGCCGATCGATCCGTTCTCAACGCCGGTCTCGGCAATCATCGTTTCCGCTAAGTGGCGCACTTGACGCATCTTTCCGCGCATCACAACAGCTTCGACACACTTGTCGTGATTTAAGTGCACATGCATGCTTGAGATCACAAGCGACGTGTGCTCGTGCTGATGCTCGACCATGCGATTGGAAAGTGCGCGTGTCTTGTGATCGAAGGCATAGGCTACAACGGCGACACACTCGCCGTTACCGGACTCGGCAACATCGGACGCAATCTCACGACGCACGAGATCTCGGAAGGCTTCCGAACGGTTTTTATAGTGTCGAGCTTTAAGGAGTCGCTCAAAATCCTCGGCTAAATCATCATCCACGGAAAAAGTCAATCGCTGCATCGTATCCTCAAGACTCGAAGTTTTTGCACGTTTTCGATTATAGTTTTATCTCTGTGCTTTGAGTTCGAACCATGTCCGCCACTGCCCTTATTCTTATTCTTGCTGCAGCGTTTTTGCACGCAACATGGAACTATCAACTCAAAAAAGCGAGTCCCTCGAAGGTTTTCTGGCCCGTAAGTTACCTCTTGACGTTAACCCTTTCCGTGCCGGCACTACTTCTCTACAACCCGGCGATTTTTTCGGCCATCACGAAAACAGGTTGGCTTGTCATCTGCATTTCCGCCCCGATTCACATCGTCTATGCGTATGTGCTCCAGTACGGTTACAAACAAGCCGATTACAGCATCGTCTATCCGACGGCGCGCGGCACGGGTCCCTTGATTACCGTACTGGCTGCCGTCACCGTTTTGGGCGAACGTCCGAGCCTGGTCGGAATGTGCGCGATTTCCTCGATTTTGATCGGTATTGTTCTCCTTGCGACCAAAACTCATACGTCGCAAGCCGTTGACAAAAGAATCGGCAAAGGTCTTTTTTGGGGAGCTCTGACAGGTATTTGCATCGCGGGGTATTCGTTTTGCGATGCCTGGGCCGTTCAGCAACAGACCGGATTAACGCCGCTTTCGTTTTACTTTCCGGCTCTTGCCGTACGGTGTGTCCTGTTGTGGCCGATTATCCTGATGACCAAAAATTGGCGAGGCGAAATCCGCGAGTTGCTCGGCAATCGCACACAACGCAAAGCGCTTTTTTGCACCGTCATCGGATCGCCCGGCGCTTACATTCTCGTGCTTTTTGCCCTGACGTTAGCGCCGCTTTCGTATGTCGCGCCGGCTCGCGAAATCGGCATGATGGTCGGCGTGGTGGTCGGAGCGTTGCTCCTCAAAGAATCGCTGACACCGAAACGCATCAGCGGCGTGGCTTTGATGGTTCTCGGTGTGGTTTTAATCGGGCTAGCCAAATGATTGATAAAGCGCCTACCGCAGCCTTTTGTCGGACCCTACTGTGCGTGGTTTTCGCAAGTAGTCTTCTCGCAGGTTGCGCCCACGAGACGGACATTGCTCAAAAAGCTCTTCTTGATACTATCCGAAAGCGTTACGTTCCCGACAGCCGTCTCGGCGTCTTTGACGTGACGTTTGAAAACGGTCGCCTTGTCGGAAAAACAACGAGCCTAAAGGCCAAGGAGGAACTCCTTAAAGCCTTCGGGCAAGCCGCTTACGGCGTTTGTCTTCTTCCTGATACCGGGGGACTTGACGTCAACACCTTCGGCTTTGTACGGGTTCCGATTGCCACCCTTTACAAGGCGCCCTCCTACACCTCCTCGGTTCAAACACAATCGGTGCTCGGGACACCCGTACGCATCCTTCAAAAAGACGGATGGTTACAGGTCAAACTTCCCGACGGATACGTTGCCTGGGCCGTTCCCGAGCAAATCATCTCGTGCGATGAGGCGTCCTACAAACGCATTACTGCACGAGAACCTTGGCTTGTAACGGCAACTCAAACGGCTTTGTTTGAAAAGCCCGACATGTCCTCGCAGCGACTCGGTCTTTTGCCTGCCGGAGCACGTCTTTATCCTACTAAGGAGTCAGCCGATGTCTGGACGGGCGTGGAACTGGCTGACGGAACACGCGGCTTTGTCTCCTCCCGAGACATTCAAAGCCTGACGGGGCTATTAAAGCGCTGGGACGACTTGAGAAAAGACTCGGCCCGTTACGCAAAAGCCCTGACGCACCTGGCGAAAAGCCTTCTCGGACAAAGTTACCTTTGGGGCGGCACGAGCACGTTTGCCGTCGATTGCTCCGGATTCACGCAAACGGTCTACCGGCAAACCGGTGTGCTTTTACCGCGCGATGCCGACATGCAAGCTACGGTCGGAGTCGAGGTTAAAAAGCCTTTTTCCCCCGGAGACCTTCTTTTCTTCGGCGCAAAAGCCAAAGACGGGAGCCCCGAAAGCATCCGTCACGTGGCTCTTTCTCTCGGCGGAGACAAGTTTATCCACGCACGAGGACATGTGCGACTTGCAAGTTTCTCGCCGCAAGATCCTGATTTCGATGCCTATGAAGCCGCGCGCTTTTTAAAAGCCATGCGCCCGAACCCGGCAAACCTCCCCCGATTGACTCACGAGGACGAACAACGCTAGATAAATCCACTAGACTTAGCCCCATGGATTTACCTGAAAACAATTCTCAACACAGCTCCTGTGTTCGGCTCTCGGAGGAGGCGCAAACCGTTCGTTTCGCCGAGCATCTGGCCGATGCGCTAACGCATGTGCGCGAGGCGATTTGTCAAAGCGGTTTTAACCTGCGCCTGACGGGAGATTTAGGTGCCGGAAAAACCACGCTCACCCGAGCCCTATTGCGGCACCTCGGTGTGACGGGACGCGTGAAAAGTCCGACCTTCGAGCTTGTTTCCGATTACGATGTTTTAGACGGAATCGCGTTTCATCATTTTGATTTTTACCGCTTCGAATCTCCGATTGAATTTGACGAAGCCGGTTTTCGCGATTTGTTCGGTCCGGGCAGTATCACGGCAAGCGAATGGAGTGACAAGGCCGGCGAATTTCTTCCCTCTGCCGATTTGGAACTTGTGATTGCCATTTGCGGAACTGAGCGTGACGTAACACTCAAGGCCTATTCGATGGCTGGACACCGCGTGCTCGAGGAACTTAAAAAATGACAACATCCCGGCGACTTTTTGTCTTAGGCACAGTGGGTGTCGGTCTTAGCCTGACGGGAAAACCCCTTCTTGCCGCGACTCCGAGCACTATGACGTTGTCCGCAAAGCAATACGCAGACAGTTTGAATCTGACCATTGTCACGCAAAGCAAGGTTCTTTATCGCACCTATTACCTCGGGTTTTCCGAGAACCGGCGCTTTGTCGTTGACATGGAACCGATGACGCTGACGCCGGAAATCACGCGAGCGGTTGCAGCCGTAAAGTTACAACCTTCTTTTGCGCGCTCCGTCCGTGTCGGGCAATTTAAGGAAAACACGGTCCGCCTGGTCATCGATCTAGCAGACGGCATCGATGCCGTTGCCTCGAGTCCGAACGTCGGACTGACGCAAATCATTCGCGTAGATTTGAGCGAAAAATCCCCGGCCGATCCCCTCGCGCAAATTGTCAGCACCTCGGGAGCGGCATCGGTCTCGAAGACCCCTGTAGAACCCAAAAAAGAAACACCGCCCAAAAAGACAGTTCCTGCAAAAAAGAGGCAACAGGAAACGCTCGTTGTCGTCATCGATCCGGGACACGGCGGCGCCGATCCCGGGGCTGTCGGCAAACGCAAAACCAAAGAAAAAACCGTAGTCCTCGCGATAGCCAAGCAACTGGCGGCGCGCATTAATGCCACACGCGGAATGAAGGCCTATTTAACGCGCAGTACCGACGTCTTTTTGCCGCTTCATAAGAGAGCTGCATTTGCCATCAACCACAAGGCGCATCTATTTGTTAGTGTGCACGCTGACGCCTGGACCAATCCGCGCGCCAACGGGTCGTCTGTCTTTACGTTAAGTACGCACGGCGCTTCGTCCCTACAGGCGCGCTGGCTTGCGCAAACGCAGAACAAATCCGATGAAATCGGCGGGATGGACTTTCGAGACGTTGCCAGTCAGGCCCGCAGTACCGTTGTCGACATGCTCGCCGAAACAAAGCTTCGGTATGGCATTCAACTCGGCGATGCGGTTTTAGAAGAACTGGCCCGACTCGGACCCTTACATAAATCCACCGTTGAATACGCTGAATTTGCCGTCCTTAAGGCCCAAGGAGTTCCGTCCATTTTGGTGGAAACGGCGTTTATCAGCAACCCGAAAGATGAAACGCGGCTGACGAACAAACGCGAGCAAGCACACTTTGCGACGGCCATCTACAAGGGAATTCTCACGGCCGTCGAACGCGATCCTTCTTTACTCAAACAAAGTTAACAGACAAGGAAACCGACTATGCCTCTTCCGATTGCACCTAAGAAAATGGCCGATACGGTGAAAGTGGCAAAAACCACCGCAAAAGTCCGCGTGAAAAAATCGGTCAAACAAACAGCGGCCCTGCTGAAAACGCCGGCTCGAAAAGAGGCGGAACCCGCCCGAGTCAATCCTGCGCCCGCTCCTCGCACAGCCGAGGTGCCTATGTCCCCTGAGACCAAGGGAAAACCCGTCAAGACCGCACGTGCTGCTTTGCGCCGCGCCGATGAAAAAGTGCGCCTGTTCGTTTTGGATACAAACGTGCTTTTGCACGACCCGACATGCCTTTTCCGCTTTGAGGAGCACGATGTTTTCCTGCCGATGACTACCCTCGAAGAGCTCGATAACCACAAAAACGGAACGACCGATGCGGCACGCAACGCCCGTCAGGCCAGTCGCTGGATCGATCAACTTATCGAAGTGGACTCCGGAAAGATTGAAGACGGAAGGCGCTTAGACGGTATCGGCAACACGGAAGCCACCGGGCGACTCTTTTTCCAAACTAAAAGCGTGCCTGAGGGCATGTCCTCGAGTTTTTTACAAGCCAAGCCCGACAATGCCATTTTGCTTGTCGTGCGGGAATTAAGCCGCGAAAACCCCGATAAAGATGTCGTGCTTGTCAGTAAAGACATCAATATGCGCATTAAGGCGGCGGCCCTTGGCCTAAAAGCCGAAGACTACTTTAACGACAAGGCGATGGACGACTCCCAGTTGCTTTACTCGGGAAAAACCGTTTTGCCCGATACGTTCTGGGATGAACACGCCAAGTCGCTTGAAAGTTGGCAGGAGGACGGACGAACCTACTACAAGGTCTCCGGTCCTGTCGCAGCCGACTTACACGTCAATGAATTCGTGCATACGGCCGACGGCAGTTTTGTCGCCCAAGTGGTGGCAACGGACGCCAAAAAGGTGACCTTACGCACCATTCGCGATTACACGCTCGCCAAGAACGCTCTGTGGGGTATCCACGCGCGCAATATCGAGCAGTCTTTTGCTCTCAATCTTTTAACCGACCCGCAGATTGACCTTGTAACACTGCTCGGACAAGCCGGGACCGGCAAGACGCTCATGACACTTGCCGCTGCCCTCTCGCAAACGCTCGACGAGCGACGTTACTCGGGAATTATCTTCACACGCGCCACTGTCAGTGTCGGTGACGATATCGGGTATTTGCCGGGAACCGAAGAAGAAAAAATGACGCCCTGGATGGGTGCCCTGGAAGACAACTTGGAAGTACTGTTAAAGACCGACAAAGGCAATGCCGGCTGGCGCAGTTCTGCAACAAGCGACATCGTCAAGAGTCGCATTTCCATTAAGTCGATGAGCTTTATGCGCGGCAGAACGTTCCTTAATAAATTCCTCATCATCGATGAAGCGCAAAACCTTTCGCCCAAGCAAATGAAAACGCTCATCACACGTGCCGGTCCGGGAACTAAAGTGGTCTGCCTCGGGAACATTGCGCAGATTGATACCCCGTACCTGACGGAAGGCTCCTCGGGATTGACGTACCTTGTCGAGCGACTCAAAGGTTGGGCGCATGCCGGTCACATCATGCTCGAACGCGGCGAGCGAAGCCGCTTAGCGCATTGGGCAAGTCAGGCGCTCTAAAGTCCCTTCCTGACTTAAAACACAAAGGCGAAAAGACGCTTTGTCCGTCCTTTCGCCTTTTGTTTACCTGAAGATTAAGGAGCCTTGCGCTGCTTAATCAGCCGATCGGCTCCGTACAGCTCATCGAGAGCTGTTAACCCACAGTGCCGTTGACTGTCTTAAAAAGACACCTCCGCCGGGGTATCCTGCTGCGGAACAATCGTTTCCGACTCGGCGGAAAAATCCGTCACCAGGCTCGAGACGAGAATTCCGATCATCATCAGCCCGAGGACAACCTTGACAACAGCTCCGACGAGCATACCGAGCCACGTACCGAGACCGACTCCGCCGGCCGCAAGCAGCGATTTTTTTGCTAAAAGCTCGCCGATAACCGCACCGATGAGCGGCAGGAAAAGAATGCCGAAGAGCCCGAAAAATAGCCCAATCACGGTTCCGACGAGGGCTCCCGCAATGCCGTAGGGCGATGCTCCCGTTTTCTTCGCACCGAGCACTTGAGCAAACCAATCGACCGCCATGCCGATGAGCGTCAAGATGCCGAGAATCGTTAACTTCACAAACCCGATGGCCTCAAAATGACCGAGCCAGGCGGCAAGAAGACAGGCGGCGAAGATAAGAGGCAACCCCGGGACGGCCGGAATAATCGTTCCTGCTAACCCGACGACAGACAAGCCGAAAACAACCCACCAAAGACCGAAAGCACCCCAGTCCACTGTCGAAAAGAATTCCATTGCTTTCTTCCCCTATCGCAATTCCGGAGGCAACTCTGCCTCTTCGGCCAAATTGTCAAAGCGCGTGAACTGACCGTCAAACCGAAGCGGCACGACGCCGATCGGACCGTTACGCTGTTTGCCGATAATGATTTCCGCCAGATTCGGATCGGACGTCTGCTTGTTGTAAACAACATCGCGGTAAATAAACATGATGACGTCCGCATCCTGTTCGATAGCGCCCGATTCACGCAAATCGCTCATCATAGGACGCTTGTCGGTTCGTTGCTCGACCGAACGATTTAACTGCGAAAGCGCAATCACGGGCACATCCATTTCTTTGGCAAGATTTTTCAGGCCCCGGGAGATTTCGCCGATTTCCGTGGCGCGATTCTCGGTCGAAGAATTGCCCTTCGAGGTTCCTGTCATTAACTGCAGATAGTCGACGACAATAAGAGAAAGGGGGCCGCTCTTCCGTGCGAGGCGTCGCGCCCGAGCACGAAGTTCGTTAACTGAAAGACCCGGTGTGTCGTCAATGTAAACGGGCGCCTTGGATAAGATGCCGACCGCATCCGTAAAGTGCGCCCAATCGGACTCATCGAGCCGAGCACGGCGAATTTTCTGCGCGTCGATGCGACCGACCGAACTAATGAAACGTTTTGTCAGCTGCTCGGCACTCATTTCCATTGAAAAGATGGCAACAGGCAGTTGCAAAACCATCCCGGCATATTCGGCAATATTAAGCGCAAAGGCCGTCTTACCCATCGAAGGACGCCCTGCTACGATGACCAAATCGCCCTTGTGTAGGCCCGTAAGCATCTTGTCGAGCTTGACATAACTTGTCGGCAGTCCCGTCACGTCATCGGTGCTGTGTTGCTCGTAAAGCGCCTGAATTTCCTTTGTGACTTCGGTCGCCACTTCCGGCAGCCGAACAAAGCCTTTCTTGCCGCGATTGCTGTGTTCATCAATGGCATAAATCTTGGACTGCACCTTATCAAGAAGTTGCGGCACATCCGCAGCTTCCGGCGATAAGGCCAACGTCACGATTTCATCCCCTGCCGTAATCAGTTGACGCAAAATCGAACGTTCGCGAACAATTTCCGCATAGCGACGGATGTTTGCCGCCGACGGTGTCGAATGAACAAGAACGTCCAAATACTGCATGCCGCCGACATCCTGGACTTTGCCGGTCGCCTGCAGTTCGCTAAAGACCGTCACGGCATCGATGGGTTTTCCCGAAAGCGCTAAACGTGCAATGGTCTCGTAAATAATCTGGTGTTCTCGCCGGTAAAAGTCATCGGCACTTAAAACATCGGAGACCAACTCAAAGGCATTGGAATCGAGCATGAGTCCGCCCAAAATACTTTGTTCGCTCTCAAGCGAATGCGGCGGACGGCGGACAGAGGCAACAACGCTATCGGTTGCCATGGCATCTTCGGGAGGAAATCCCGGAATCGAATCGGACATAACAATGAAAAAAACAGAGCGTATTTATCTTAACTGCGAGGGAAAGACTATAGCGTATTTCCGTGACGAACCTACAGACGAAAGCGAGTCGACTGCGCGGTGTAGCTCGTGACCTCCCGAGACGAAAAAACCGGCCTCGGAGGTTTCCGAAACCGGTCTTAGATCCGTTCAGTCGTACTCTGTGCGAACTTACGCCTCAGGGACAACCTTAACCGTAATATCGGCAGTGATATCGGACATCAAACCCACGGTAATCGTGTACTCGCCGATGGCCTTGATGGCACCGAGCGGTGTACGAACCTGGCTCTTCTTGATTTCAAAGCCGAGCTTATCGACGGCTTCCGCGATATCCGCGTTGGTCACGGAACCGAACAGACGTCCGTCGACACCGACCTTGCTGGCAATCTCAATGGTCTGACCGTTGAGTTTGTCGGCAACAGCCTGAGCCGCCGCAATACGTTCGGCCTGAGCCTTCTCAAGTTCCGCACGGCGTGTTTCGAATTCGGCAATCGCCGCCTTCGTGGCACGCTTGGCATGACCCTGAGGAATCAGGAAGTTACGGGCATAGCCGTCCTTGACTTTGACGACGGCGCCGAGTTCACCGAGGTGATGAATCTTTTCGAGAAGAATGACTTGCATGATTATCGAGTCCCCTGGTTATCCGTGTAAGGCAACAGAGCGAGGAAGCGAGCACGCTTAATCGCCGTGTCGAGCTGGCGCTGATAGTGCGACTTCGTCCCGGTCAAACGGGCCGGCATAATCTTACCGTTTTCCTGAATGAAATCACGCAGCGTATCGATGTCTTTGTAGTCAATCTGTTCGACATGTTCGACCGTGAAACGGCAGAACTTCTTGCGCTTGAAAAGCGCATTCTGTTGGTTGGCACGACGGGGCTTGCCCTTTCCTTTTGCACCAAAAGCCATTTTGTCAACTCCTAATAGTAAATTCCGTGATATGGACAACTAACTTCTGCGTCTTCATGGACTTCGGGGCGAGAAAACCGACGATTGCGAGTTGTTGCGGGGGATTGACCTGATTTAATCGAACTGCCGCATCGGCAAATGCCACGGCAGGAAAACCAAACTCCAATCGACGCATGGCACCGGCCTCATAGACCTGACCGTCGTGTCGAAATTTTCCCTCGAAAACCGCGATTCCTGCCGGGGTGAACCGTAACGGTTCTTTCTCAAGCAAAGTCGCGATCAACCGAATCGAATTGAGTTGCTCTCCCGTACTCAGAAGATTGTCCTTTTATTCTTTACTGCTCGGCAACTTCCGCAGCCGTAGCTTCCTGCGCAGCCGGGGCGGGAGCAGCAGCTTCCGTCGCAGCCTGAGCCTTGCGGGCTTCTTCCTTCTCCACAGTCTTCATCATGACGGAAGGACCGGTTTCGGCCTTCTTCATCTTGACTGTCAGATGGCGAAGAATCGCATCGTTGAAGCGGAATCCGTTTTCGATTTCAGCCAATGTCTCGCTCGTGCACTCAATGTTCATGAGCACATAGTGGGCCTTGACAAGCTTGTCAATCGGATAAGCAAGTTGACGACGTCCCCAATTCTCAATGCGGTGCACTTTGCCGCCCTGCTCGAGAACGAGGTTCTTGTAGCGTTCAATCATCGAAGGCACCTGCTCGGACTGATCCGGGTGCACGATGACACACAATTCATAATGACGCATTACTCCTCCTTACGGAAAAAACCACCCGAGCGTCGACATCGGTGTGGCAAGGATTTGAAAGAAGGCGATTCTATCCGCGTTTTTACGGAAATTCAAGCTTTTTTCAAGGGAAAAGCCAAGATTCGGGCTTCGTGAATGCGCCGAAGAAATCGATTCTTTCGAAAAAGATTCGATGCCTCGACTCTTGCATTTTTCTGACTCTTTCCGATAAAATGCGCACCCTCATCGGTCGTACTATGATTGATGAAGTGGGTTGCCGGTGTAGCTCAGCTGGTAGAGCAGCGCATTCGTAATGCGAAGGTCGGTGGTTCGATTCCTCTCACCGGCACCAAAGTAATTAGCACAACGTAGCAAAGCCCTGATTTTTCAGGGCTTTTTGTTTATGTGTATGCGCCCAAAGTAGCAATTTTCGATTTGATGTGTGTCTTTTTTGTGTCCTAAAATGTGTCCTGCCCAAAAGGAGACCACATGGCAAGCATCGATACAATCCCGAACGGGTTTTCCGTCCGCTATCGCGTGGACGGGAAATCAGTATTCTGTTATTGTGTCACTGTCCTGAGGGATTTACTCTCTGGCAAAACGTAGCCGAAGATTTCCTTTCCTCTTATTTCCGAATCTTCGGGAGCTTTTTCTTCTCATCCTCTCTTACAGGAAATAACCATGACGCCTCTTACGCGAAAACTCTCTCCGATTGCTGCTACCGTTTCGCTTTGCGTGGCGCTTTTAACCGGTAACACGGTTGTATGTGCCGATACCGTAGCGACTGTTACAGTCCCGGGAACGTACAACTTTGAAGGAGCCTCTTTTGCAGGGCAACTTGTTACCCTTAATCTCCCGTACGAAACCGCTTCTAACACCGAAATAGCCCTCAACGGAACAACAGGAGAAACGCTTACCATTAACCGCAGTTCGCTCGAGCCGATAATAAAGGTTGTCGAGCAAAGTCCGCCCGGCCAAGAGGGTCAGCCGGAAGCCGAAGGAAAAACAATCATAAAGGGAAAACTCGACCTTCAAATCAACAGCTCGTCCGCCGGCCGAATCAACGCCATTGAATTAAGTAAAGGCAATCACACACTCGGTTTTGAGGATGACCTCTCTGTTTCTGTCGACGTGAACAGTCAAGATAGATTCAGTGCTAACTCGGCAGCCTTGAGAACGCACAACGGTACCGTACATATTAAGCAGAACTTAGACATCAAGAAACTTCACGTTGCATTAGGCCAGGGGTCCGGATTTAATCTCGCCGGAATCTGGGCTGACACGGAAGATGTTCCTCCTGGGCATCTTGCTGTAAAAGCCACCGTGGAAGTCGAAGGGCAAGCAAAAATATCCGATATTTCGGCTTCCGCCTCAACTAACGTAGAGACTTATGGCATTTACGCAGGTTACGGCAGTCACGTAACGGTAAAACAAGGGACAACAATCAACAACATTTCCGCATCCGCTAACTCACCTGTAGCCGTCGGAGTTTTTGCAGGCTATGGAGGCATCATTGAACTTGATCATTCCGTGAGCATTTCAAATATTTCCGCAGACTCACTGTCCTATGCAGTTGCCTCTGTCTCTGGAGGAAAAGTATTTATTAACCAATCGCAAAGCCCGAGGAAAGTCTCTATTGACCAGGACTTGCTCTCGATGGGACGGAACTCTGCCATCGAGGCCAACTTCATGACAAACGATTCTGTCTTTAACGGGCTGACGTTATGGACTCTGAACAATTTAAGCGAAATAGACGCCGATGGGGGCAATGAAGTCTCTGAACCTCCCGGGAAAATAACGCTTCAGTTTGCCAACGGCGCTACTTGGAATGTGCGTAGCTCTAACGGCTTACCAGGAACGTTAACGCTTGAGAAAGGCATCGTAAATTTAGGAGCCGGTATTTCTTCCAACCAGTCCCCATCCATACGGTTTATGGTGGGCTCTCTTAGCGGCCAGAACGGAACAATCTCCATGCGTGTTAACGAGGACCAGAGAGTTACAGATCAAATCATTATCGGTAAGGGCTCCGGAAACCATTTTATAAAGATTCCTCCAACCGGGACGGGACCGACAGAGCAATCGCTAAACTGGTTAATTTACCAAAATCAAGGTAATTCCAATTTCACGCTCGAGGGTGGTGGGAAAGTTGAATTGGGCGCACACACATATGAACTTGCTCAAAGAAACGGAATGTATCCATGGGAGTCCGAAACCGAATCTTGGTGGTACCTAAGTCAGGTAACCGACGATTATTCGCAGTCCGGGAAAACGGTTCTTGCCCTCGCAAGCCTCGGCGCTCAGACGACACAACACTTAAATAGCCTTTCTGATTTGCGTAAACGCTTGGGCGAAGTGCGTCACGACACCGATGCCGGCCTTTGGGTCAAAGTGGCCGGTCAAAAAGACCGCTTTACCGGCTTTGAAGGATTCGGCTTTACACAAAAGTCTTGGCGCGTCAGTCTCGGCGCAGACTTTATGGTCGATAAGTGGCTCATCGGTGCCAACTTTAAATACGCCGACAGCAGCCAGAAGGTTAAAACCGACATCCGCACCAAGGGCGACTCGCACTCCGAGGGAATGAACCTTTATGCGACGTATCTGGCTGAGAACGGCGCCTATGCGGACTTCGTTTTAAGTGTCGACCGAAATTGCCAGAAGCTTTCGACAGCGATGAGTGACGGCACACCCGTTTCCGGCAAATACGACAACATCGGGTACGGCGCTTCGCTTGAAGTCGGCACGCAGTGGACGGTAAGCGAGATGCATAACCTCTTTGTCGAACCGCAGGCGCAACTTGCCTACTACAAGGCTCGGGGTAAAGACTTTACGCTCACAAACAACATAAAGGTTTCTCAGGGCGATTTTGAGAGCCTGACGGGACGCGTCGGTGCCGTCGTCGGGAAAACCTTCCTGGACATGAACGGCAGGATGCGCGGGCAAGCTGCCCTTGATTTCGGTTGGAAGGGGGAACTGACCGGCAAAAACAAACTTCGCATCAACGAAACGGAGTTTTCCGATCGCCTGATGAAGCACCGGTTTTACTACGGAGCGAACTACAACGTGAATCTGACGGACAACCTGCGGTGCTATGGGTACGTGGAGCGTGAGCAAGGTCACGGATACACGAAGGAAATCGAAGCCGGAATCGGGTTGAAGTACACCTTCTAAGCCTGAAACCGAAAACCTCTCTTTCGGTTTCACTGTCCGACATAAGGACCGAGCCCTTTCCCCGGGCTCCAAACAACAAAAAACCCGAGGCAAATCTCCTTGACCTCGGGTCTGCGGCGCGTCAGGCGCCGTCGGGCACCTGATGCCGAACCGATTATGCGATGTTAATCAGACGGCGTGCCGGTTGTGTGTTCTGGCTGACCTTAGGAACGGACACGTGCAAAACACCGTCCTCGAAGGTTGCCGTGCAATCGCCCTCATGGACATCCTTGCCGACGAAGAAACTCCGAGAGCAAGCGCCCGATGTGCGTTCGCAATGGATCACACGCCCTTTGGCGTTCTTTTCATCGTGCGAGACAGCCTTGTGCGCAGAAATCGTCAGATAACCGTCCTTAAGTTCCGCTTCGACTTCGTCTTTCTTAAAGCCGGGCAAATCAATCGCAAGTTCATAGCTCTTGTCCGTTTCGCGAATATCCGTCTTCATCACGCGATCGGCATGACGACCGAAAACAGACGGTGTGTGGAAAGATTCGACCTCCGCAAAGGGATCGGTCACAAAAGCAGGGAAGAACGAATCGGTAAAAAGTTGAGGCATTCTGTTTGTCATGGAAATTCTCCTTAAAACATCCCGGAAGGAACTTTTCTTTTCCTTCCCTCTTAAAACCCTATATCGGGCCGGAAGATTTTCAAGAACAGTGTGAGAAATCCCAATTGAAAACGGTGTGCTCAACCCCCATATAGAATGTGGTTTCGAGGTTCTTCTACTGAAGAGCCTTTTTTCTTTTTCTTTGAATCATAAAGAGCACCGCGCACTGCAAAAGAACGGCCGCGAGACTTGCCGCCCCGTAGCCGAAAACCAGATGCTCGTCGGTGAGCACCGTCGGTAGCACCAGGTAGAAAACGGCTGTGCTCATCAGTCCGGTCACAAGCCCTTTCATCACTTTTTGCGCCTCGGCGACATTTTTTCCGTCGCGTTGGGCAAAAAGCGCCATCGTAAGCGCCATGAGCGGCAACGAAGAAAGAACGCCGCTGACCGTCGGTCCGAGAAAAGGGGCCGCTTCCGTCACGGCAAGGGTCATGGCAACCATCAGTAAGACGCGCAGGAGCAAATCGTATTTGAGCGGCCCTCGTGTCGGTCCGACTTGACGAGAAACCGGCGTCATGCACCCCAAAAGCACGATACAAACCGCCGTGAGTGTAAAAAGCGCAACAAGGCTCAAGTTCAGGTGACTAAAGAAAACGGAACTGACGGCAAAAGCCGTAAGTCCCGCGACTACAGCAAGAAGACGCCCTTTCGGACAAACCACGGCATACACAAAGCCGAAAAAGGCAAGCGCGAGTGTCCCGGTCAGTGAGCCGATACCGGCCCGTACGGCAAACGCCGCTCCGTCTTCAAGCGCTAAAAACACGGAAATCGGACCGGAAATCATCGGCAAAGCCACAATCAGCCCCCCGACTGTTCCTCCCCAACGCCGAGCCGCCAAGGTCGCCGCGACAAGAAAAAGCGGGGCTCCGACCAACTTCATGAAAAGTAAAAACATGGCTTTGCAACAAAAAACGTCGGGAGTCTTGTTGGAAGAATCCCGACGCTTAAAAGAGGCTTAATGCGACAGTTTGTCCACTAAAAAGTCACGCACCACCTGAGCCTGCGCCGGAACGACCGTCACATGCTGAGGACGCTTTTCAATATCGACATAGCCGACCGGTCTTTCCGGATCTTTTCCGGTGGCCTCCCGAATGGTTGCCGCAAATTTTGCCGGTTGCGCCGTTTCCATCACAAGCATCTTGACACCGCCCCGCATTCTGTCCAAAGCGACCTTGACCGCGTCGGCCGTATGCGGATCGATGAGGATGCCTTCGGTCTTTAAAATCGCGCGGATGGTCGAGAGGCGGTCGGCATGAACGCTCTTGCCGGAAGTAAAGCCGCTTTCTCGGACCGATTCGAAGTCGGCACCGGAAACCGAGAACCGTCCCGTTCGATCGAGCTCGTCCTTTAAGGCGCAAAGACGCAGGGAATTGCGCCCGAGAATGTCATAGATGTAGCGCTCGAAATTACTTGCCTTGGAAATATCCATCGAGGGCGAACTTGTTAGATACGTGTGGGCACCGTCACGGATGCGATACACACCGGTTTTGAAAAACTCATCCAAAACGTCGTTTTCATTGGTCGCCACAGCCAAGCGCGCGAACGGAACCCCCATTTGCTTGGCAATCCACGCTGCCAGCACATTGCCGAAGTTTCCCGTCGGAACAGCCACATCGACCGCCTCGTCTTCGTTTTCGGTCACCTTTAGGTAGCTATACACGTAGTAGACCACCTGAGCGGCCACACGAGCCCAATTGATCGAATTAATCGTGCCGATGCTGTAGCGGGCCTTAAAGGCCGCATCACGACCGATTTCCTTGACGATATCCTGGCAGTCGTCGAAGACGCCCTGAACGGCCAGATTGAAAATATTCGCGTCCGAAAGCGAATACATCTGTGCCCGTTGGAACTCGCTCATGCGCCCGTAGGGACTTAACATGAACACGCGAATGCCCTTGCGCGAACGCATGGCATATTCGGCTGCCGACCCGGTATCGCCCGATGTCGCTCCGAGAATATTAAGAACCTTTCCCTCACGCGCAAGAAGGTAACTAAAGAGCGCGCCGAGAAACTGCATGGCCATGTCTTTAAAGGCAAGCGTCGGACCGTTCGAAAGCTCGGCGAGGAAAAGTCCGTTTTTGAGTTTGCGAACCGGGACAATCGCCTTTGAATCGGACCCGGCGCGAACGTTGCAATACGTTTGTGCCGTGTAGGTCTCGTCAATAAGGCGCTTTAAGTCAGCCGGATCAATATCGTCCGCAAAGTGCTTTAAGACCTCAAAGGCAACGTCGGCATAGGTCATCTGACGCATGGCGTGCAAGTCCTCGCGCGTCAGCTTCGGATACTCCTGCGGCACATAAAGCCCGCCGTCCCCCGCCAGACCTTCGAGCACGATTTCAGAGAACTTCTTAGGCTCTTCCCTTCCGCGTGTTGAGATGTATTGCATAGAGCCTCCTAGGAATCAAACACAAACAGTCCGACAGGGCTTGCCTTAACGCTCGATTCGGACGCAATCTTTTCCAGTGCGGCATCAAACTGACCGTACGACGTCTTTTCCAAGAGGAAAACCGTCTGGTCTTCATAGAGGCGAGAAAACTCGACTCCGATGGAAAATTCTTCAAAGACATCTCTGGCCGTCGTCTGGTCGTGCACATCGACCCGCACGTAAAAGCGGCTTTCGGTTTCCTCGCGAGAAACGTACTCAATTAAGCTTCGTGCCTCGGGCAACACGCCCGTCATCGGCACGCGTTCGCACGGCTCGACATCAATCGTGCGGGCAATGTCGATAATATCGGCGACAACGGCCGATGCCGTCGGTCGTTCACCGGCTCCGCGTCCGCTGTAAAACGTCGGACCGAGTCCGTCGGCCTGGACCTCAACGGCATTCATCACTCCGTCGATTTGCGAGAACAGGCTTTCCTTGCGCACAAGCCTCGGATGAACTCCGAGCTCAATGCCGCGCGTCGTGCGTTTGGCCTGACCGATAAGCTTGATGCGATACCCAAGGGCATCGGCAATCGAAATATCTCGGGCTTGAAGGGACGAAATCCCTTGCGTGACCGCCGCTTCGTAGTTAAACGGCGTACCAAATGCCAGCCCGGCCAAAATCGTCATCTTGTGAGCCGCATCGATGCCTTCGATATCGAAAGTCGGATCGGCTTCGGCATAACCGAGTTCTTGTGCTTGCCTCAAAGCCTCGGAAAACGACACGCCCTTTTCCCGCATCATCGTCAAAATAAAGTTGCTCGTTCCGTTCACAATGCCCGAAACCGACTCGATGCGGTCGGCAGCAAGACCCTCGCGCAAGGCTTTGATAATCGGGATGCCGCCGGCAACGGCCGCCTCGTAGGCCACCGTAACACCGCGCTCCTGAGCCGCGTGAAAAATCTCTTCGCCTTGCGTTGCAATCAAGTGCTTATTCGCCGTCACAACGTGTTTACCGCGAGCAATGGCATCGAGAATTAAGGTTCTTGCCGGCTCGACTCCGCCCATCACCTCGACCACGATGTCGATGGTCGGGTCATCTAGGATGGCGTGAAAATCCGTTTGTATCGGAAGTTTATCCCCGGTCTTTTCCTTGGCTTTAGCCACATTGCGAACGACCGCACACGCCACCTCGATACCGACACCGGAGCGCGACGAAATCACCTGCGCATTTTCGTTTAAAACCGCATAGGTTCCGTAACCTACGGTCCCGAGACCGGCCAATCCGACACGAACCTTTCTCATCGTTTTTCTCCCGCTACAAGCTTGAAAAACACAAACCGCAAAAAAAGTCTTATTGGTGCGATCATAGGGGGGTATTGGGGCAATTTCAAGCCCTCAAAAACAAGGGTTTTTCGTAGAGAAGACCTAAGAATTTTTCCCCGCCCCTTTTATAATCGCCTGATGCGGTAATGCCCCTGTCGCCTCTTACCATTTCACCGACTTTTAGACATTCCGAACAATCATGGCCTGCACCCTTACCGGCATTCCCGGATTTGAACTGACACGCTCCGAAGAACTTTTAGCCACCTATCGTCCCAAGCTCACGGATTTGCTCACGCGCCTGATGGGTCAAAAGGAAGCGACGGCCTTCCTGCGCAGTCCTCGTGTGGCCGTCTACGGAACGCGTGAGGCCTTTCCCGATGGCGTCCGTGAGGTTTGCTTTGCGTCTTCCCTACCCCGTTACACCGTGTATTACATGCCGACCGATCTCGTTTACATTGCGGCAAACGGTGTGGACAAGCCCGGGTTTATCCCCGAACTACTTGCCGAGGTCGCCGTTGTTCCGTACCTAGGATCTCTTGCTTATACGAAGTCCTACGATGCCGGCTGGGATGTTTTTATCAAGAAAACGGACATGGCACAGTTTTTATCGCGCATCAACTTTCGCAACGCCTTCGATCCCAACGGCATTCACAATCGAAACCGTCAGGCGTTCGTGCAAGCCCTAAGTCCCTGGGAAGAGACGCTTTTTTCTGTTCGAAAAGACTCAAAGCATCCGATTTATAAACTCCTAAAGTTTGCCCTGAAAAACGCCGCCGACTTTATCCGCCAAAGCCCCGAGCCTTTCATCAAAAAGCATTACAGACACAGCAAATCGATTGCGGAATGTTCGCTTTCGTCCGTTGTCAGCATTGCGCCCTTTTCATTGCCGTCCCCGAAGGAAATTTTCGGAGATCAGGCTGACACGATTCTGACAAACGACCGCTTTCAGGAAGCGTTCACAACGCCGAAACTGCCGCGGATACCCGGACACCTGCCGGCCTGGACAACAAGTCCCGATGATACCTTTCCCTTCGATGACACCAAGACCGTGCGCCCGATAGCTGACTTGTCTTTGCGTCCCTTTGCTCGCCTACAGTCTCGAATGGTTTATCCGGAAAATCTGGAACCGATTAATGCCGTCCGCACGTTTTCCGCCGATTTTCCCCAAAATGAATTGGAGGTCGGAGTCACCCTTCCGTTCGTGAAAAACACGATGTACACGATTTCGCAAATCACGCGCGTGCAGGTTTCGCCGAATCTCAATTGGGCTGTTCTCTCGTTACTTCCGCAAGAGGCTAAACACCCGATTCGGGCCTTAAGTGCGACGTGGGGTATGCAAGCCGAGCGATTAAAGACCGGATTTCGCTACAGCGCAAGCCTTTCGTTTTGGGCCAGTGCCATAAATCTTGAAGTCCCGAAGCGCTTTACGTACGGCTCATCGGAAAAATTCCCGATTCTGACGGTTCCTGCCGTCTTCGATCGCAGGCTCGACAAATGCACCTTTTCCGGCGTTGACTACATCCTGATGCGTTGCTGCATCCGTCAAGACACCGTCACGGTTGTCATCCCGAAATCTGCTCTTCCGAAGGGGCGGATAAAAAAAGGTCAGACCGTGGCCCTTACGGGCTTTTACACGGTCGGGGAACTCCGTGAAGCTTCCTTTGACTCCAATGCCTTCGATGCCTTTAGCCTAGATCCCAATCATTTCCGCGCCAATCGCACCATCCCCCGCTTCCAGTTTTCCAACCCCGGCATCGGTCTTTTCCATCAGGCACTGACCATACGCCCGACATCCGAAAGACTCCGCAAAACGCGCCTGCGCCTTATGTACGATGCCGCCCATCACGACTACATGCCGGCCTGCGGACATCTGGGGATTTCTCTGTTTCGTGTCAGCGCGGAACACATCCAGGCAGAAGCGTTCGCCGCGCAGCTGCTGGGCAAAGCCGCCGCTCATGAATATGTTCCTGCCATACGGTTTTTGGTCTTAAGCCCGAAGACCGAACATTTCGTTCCCAGGGACATTCGATGGGCCTTAACGGAGCTTCTTGCCAAACGCTTTAACGACAGCGATGCGCAGCTCGCTTACTACCGATACCTGCAATCGACAACCGATAAGACCGACGAGCGCAATCTTGCATGGCTCGTTCAAAGTGCCGCCGGAGGCAACATGAAGGCTCTTTATGCCTTAGCGCGTGCGCACGCCCTCGGCATCGGTGCGACAAAAAATTCGGACCTCACTCGTGGTCTGATTCTTTCGGCACTGACGCGCGGTGTGGAGTGTGCCAAATACTGGGCAGCGGGATTAGCGTGTTTGGGCGAACGCTTCTTCACGCTGTCGACTCCCGAAATCGAAACGTCGTTAAAGCAATTTGCTCAAAACGGATTGCCGGCCAATATCCTGTTACTCGGTCTTTTCTACCAGTACGGGAAAACCGGAAACCCCAAAGCCCCTCTCATTGCCTTTTGCTTGTTTAGTTGGGTTGAACACACCCTGCATGATGAAGAGGCGCGGCATCTTCGCGAGTCCGCTCAGTCCGAATTAACGGCCGAGCTCATCGAACAAATGCCGATTTTTAATGTTTGGGAGGAGTTGAACATCCCGAGCCCGCCCGAAAGTCGACCGATCAGCTCGCTCACGGCCCCGCTTGAGACCGGACCGATTAATCTGCATCCCTTCTTCTTAGAGCAGCTCGATCCGACCATACGAACAACATCGGATGTCGTGCCGAGTGAGCGCCTGATGCGGCAACTGGCCTTTATGGCGGAAAATTCCCGCCCCGTTCGTTTGGGGTTGCTACGCGACAATCCCCGCCCCGTCGACGCTGTCGTCCGGCTAACAGGACACGGCGTCGATACCGACTGCACGACAATCGACCGCTCGATGCTCCTTGTCACGGCCATCCGCGTCGATGACGGACAACCTTGGGACGTCGCGGGTGTATACCCGATTTTCCAGGACGGCACACACGTTCCCGTGTATCTTCACGGAGCGGCTCAGTCCGAACAGGGGGTCTGTGCACTTTTGGGGATTACGCCCTTTTCCGATACGCGCGGACCGATGTCTTCGCTACTCGCTTTCGATCCACTCTGGCCCGACCAGCATAGCCTTTACCGTACAAACGAACGCTACAAGGCCGTTTTATACGGGCTGACCGATCGTATTCGTCGCCCGGGACCGGACTTTTTCGATGCAATTCCGCCGGACGTCATTCAAAAGTTGCGCGAAGCCAATACCGACGTTCGGTCCGCCAAAAACCTTGTCGGGTTCTCGCCCGTTGACGTTACAAACGCGCTGTACCGCATCAGCAGCACCATTCGCGCCGTTGATTCGGATTACACACAAGTGTTTTCCATCCCCTATACGAAGGTTCAGGTCGATTCTTTCCTTTCCAAGGACTACTCGGCAGAACCCTTTGTTCTATACGTTCCGAAAGAGCACTTCCTCAAAGAGGGTCTAAAGGTCGGCGACCGCATTCAGGCGACGTTTGAACTTTCCGTATGCATCGATAGCGTTGAGACTAAACCGAAGGTAACCCTAAATTGAGGACATCCCTTTGCCTTGCGCTTGTGGGCGTTGCCACCCTCATTGCAGGCGGCTCGGCCCGAGCCTTAGAAAGCCGCCTGCCGTATGCGGCAAGCCTTACGGCTCCGGACGAGCAAAGCGTCCGGGCTCTGGCCTATATCGAGGCTTCGCGCGTCGGATCAACACTTTTGCAAAGGATTGAAAGCGAGAGTTTTGCGCAAGAGCTCACGGACAGAGAAACGAAAATTGCATTCTTATCGGGCGCCTCCGACCGAGTCTTGCCGGACTTTCAACGGCTTCTTGTGACCGAGGGCTTCGATGCCTTCAATATCCTCAGTACCAGCCAGACCCCGCGTTTTAAGACGCGCCTGAAGCACTCGGTGTGCGTTGTCTTACAAACCAAGAAAAAACAACCGAAGACCCCGAAGCCGATTCTCATCACATCCGAGCTTTCGGATGCGAAAACAACGGCGGCTGCCTTCGGACTTGCCAAACTCTTCGAAGACTTTCGCATCGAAGCACAAACACCGCTTTGGATTTGCGCTCGGTCCGACAACCCTGCGTCCTCGGGGGAACTAGCAGGAAAGGCGCACTTTGCGTCCCACATTCTTTTAAGCGGGTCCTCTCCGGATGCATTTATCAATTACCTCGGTCAGGAATCCACGCGATTACTGTTCCGAGAGCGGGCCTGGGACTGGATTCGAGACGATTCCAACAGAGCGCAAAAAGTAGCCAATCAAGTTTTGGAATCTCTTTCGAACACAAAAAGCCGTTGGGATACCGACAAAACCTCGCCGTGGTCTCAAACACAACTGACGGGCGTGCAATGCAAGAAGTCCTTCATCTCCTCGGTACGCAACACCTGCTGGTTTGACTTGACCGTCACGTCTCGTAGCCAAGTGGCCCTGTCGGAGCGAACGGAAGAACTTTTAAGTCTCGCCTTAAACGAGACTCGAAAAGCCAATAAGAGCCTGGCCTCGCCGAAGGGAAAGCCCGCCGTCACGTTGTCGCTTCCGAAAAATAGTCGCATCAAACCGATTGCGGGCGACCCTGAAAAACTTCGGACTCTTGCCGCCTGGCGTGCCTCTTTAACGCAAACACCGAGTCGCCCCGGGTATCTGAGCTCTCGCTTTATCCGGCCGCACGTTGTCGGTGACAAAGCCCAGGCCATTCCGCTTCTGACGCTTTCGGCCTACGGCAAAGAAAAGCAAGAAACCACGACACTTCTGACAATCCTGGCTAAGACCCTGCTTCTCATGGCCGATTCCCCGTTGCAATAACAGGGACCCGCGGCGCCGACGCGTCTACCCTTGACCCTTCAATCTAAAAAAACACCCCTTGAGGTATTTAGCCCCAAAGGGTGCATGTTTATTCTCGTTAACCGCCTAGATTATGAAATCGTCATACACCTAAGAGGTCAAGGGCTTTGACGAAAATTTAGGCCTTGTTGGGAACGAGTTTTTCAACTCCCCCCATATACGGACGCAACACCTCGGGAACCGTCACCGACCCGTCGGCGTTCTGATAGTTTTCAAGCACGGCAACGAGCGTACGCCCCACCGCAAGTCCCGAGCCGTTTAACGTGTGCACATAGTGGGGCTTGCCGTCCGCTCCCTTGTAGCGGGTTCCCATACGGCGCGCCTGGAAGGCTTCGCAGTTCGAGCAGGAGCTGATTTCGCGGTACGTGTTCTGACCGGGCAACCAGACTTCGAGGTCATAGGTCTTAGCCGAACTAAAACCCATATCGCCCGTGCAGAGCAAAACCACGCGGTACGGAAGCCCGAGCTTTTGCAAAATCACTTCGGCGTTGTGCGTAAGTTCCTCCAAGTGCTCATAGCTATCGCTATCCCGCGTAATACGAACCATTTCGACCTTATCGAATTGGTGTTGACGAATCATGCCGCGCGTATCGCGACCGTAGGCACCGGCTTCCGATCTAAAGCACGGCGTGTGTGCCGTCACCTTAATCGGTAAGTCCGAATCCTTGAGCATGAGGCCGGAGACCTGATTGGTCAATGTCACTTCCGCTGTCGGAATCAGGTAGAGAAGATCGCCTTTACCTTGCTGACCGCCCTTTTTCGCGGCGAACAAGTCTTCTTCAAACTTGGGTAACTGGCCCGTACCGCGCATCGTATCGGCCGTCACGATATACGGCGTGTAGCACTCGGTATAGCCGTGCAGCTGTGTGTGCGTATCGAGCATGAACTGCGCAATCGCGCGGTGCAGGCGCGCAACCTGTCCCTTCATAAAGCAAAAACGGGCGCCCGACAACTTGGCGGCTACGTCAAAATCCATCCCTAAAGGCGCGCCGACATCGACGTGGTCTTTAATCGGGAAATCAAACTTGCGGGGCTCACCCCAACGACGCTGCTCAACATTGTCGCGCTCGTCACGACCGACGGGAACCGAAGGATCGGGTAGGTTCGGAATGCGCATCAAAAGGTCCGTAAGACGAGAGCGCACGTCAGTAAGTTCATTTTCCAAGTCGGCCAATTCCCCGGGAATCGCCGCGGCTTTTTTCATCAACTCGGAAGCATCCTGTCCGGCCTTCTTTGCCTGTCCGATTTGTTTCGACAAACTGTTGCGTTCGGCCTGAAGGACTTCGGTCTTGGTCTGAACGGCCTTGCGTTCTTCTTCCAGTGCGTTGAACTCCTTTTCCGGGAAGGCAAAAGGTCGCGTCGCTAAGCGCGCGATGACTTCCGGTAGGTTCTTGCGAAGAAGATTAATATCGAGCATTCGTATGTTCTCCAAATCACGGCGCGGGGCACTTTTGCATCCGAACAAAAGTCCCGTCGCTCAAAGTAAAGTTTCGTAATTTTCGTCCCTTTGTGCGGTAACTGCAAATTTCAGCAAAGGCTTTAATGCCGCGCCTTGCCCGAGCGTCGCGCCTTCTGATCTAAGGCACGCAATCTTTGAAGCTTTTCGGCAATCTTAATTTCCAGCCCGCGATCGGTCGGCTCATACCAGTGCATCGCTTCAAGACCCTCGGGTAGATACGTCTCACCTGCGGCATACGCCCCTTCTTCGTCATGCGCATAGCGGTACCCGGCGTGGTACCCGAGCTCTTTCATCAGTTTCGTGGGAGCGTTTCTCAAATGCATAGGCACAGGGCGCGTTCCGTCTTCTTTGACGAAGGCACGAACGGCATTAAAGGCCGTGTAGACGGAATTACTCTTGGGAGCGACGGACATGTAGACCACGGCCTGAGCAATGGCAAGTTCCCCTTCCGGGCTTCCGAGCCGCTCGTAGATATCGGCGGCGTTTAGCGCCAATTCCGTGGCTCTCGGGTCGGCAAGCGAGATGTCTTCGATGGCCATGCGAATCACGCGGCGGGCGATATAACGCGGGTCGCATCCGCCGTCGAGCATGCGCACGAGCCAATAAAGAGCAGCATCCGGGTTCGACCCACGCACGCTCTTATGAAGAGCACTGATTTGGTCGTAAAAGTTTTCTCCGCCTTTATCAAAGCGTCGTAATGTGGCCGGAAGAGTTTTTCGCAAAAAGTCCGCCGTCAGAACCTTCACGGAACGGTCTCGCGCCATTCCGCTTGCTACATCAAGAGCGTTTAAAAGGCGTCTGGCATCGCCGTCTGCCAAATCAATCAAAATCTCACGGGCTTTGGGATCGACTGAAACGAAGGTAATCTGCGTTTTCAACGCACGATCTAAGAGTTCACTTAAATCATCGCGGGTCAAACTCTCGAGCACGTAAACGGCAGAGCGGCTTAAGAGCGCGGAATTGACCTCGAAGGAAGGGTTTTCCGTCGTCGCGCCGACAAAGACAAAAAGACCGCTTTCCACATGCGGCAAGAAGGCGTCTTGCTGGCTTTTATTAAAGCGATGCACTTCGTCGACAAAAACAAGCGTGGGCTTGCCGGTTTGAGCCATATGCAGTTTGGCGGACTCTACGGCTTCGCGAATTTCTTTGACGCCGCTTAAAACGGCGGAAATGGCGATATAGGGCAAACCGAAGGCATCGGCCATCAATCGCGCCAGTGTCGTTTTACCGACTCCCGGGGGCCCCCACAGAATCATCGAATGCGGACGCTTGGTCTCAAAGGCCACCCGCAAAGGCTGCCCCGGAGCAATAAGCTTTTTTTGTCCTATGACCTCATCGATCGATTTCGGGCGCATGCGATCGGCCAAGGGCCTAAGCGATTCATCGGGAACGGCACGTAAGGCGTGCGGTAAAGGACGCGCATCCGCAACCGGGTCGTTATCAAATAAGTCTTGAGTCATACTCAAAAAACACGTAAAGAAAGTACCGGCAACTTCAAAATGCAAATTCTAACAACCCGGGAACCAGTCTCGGCCGTTTTTCAGGCAATAAAAAACCCCCGTCTCCCGAAGGAAACGAGGGTTCAAAAGAAATAGCCTGGCAGTG